>ERZ767114.242-NODE-242-length-35065-cov-3.836258_pt1 | contig 35065 bp, 23 predicted proteins | sample MGYA00374952_ERZ767114 | MGnify/ENA primary metagenome ERZ767114 (study PRJEB28939, sample SAMN06267156) | marine metagenome | isolation source: Columbia River Estuary | place: USA:Columbia River Estuary, USA | collected 2012-05-05 ... | reverse complement strand
AGATTCACTCCAGAGGAGCATACTGCTATGCAGGATTTTGATAAGTTTCTCACCTGGGTGGAGGGTCAAGATGTTACTAAATGTGACGAACATTTGCGCGCGCAAACTTCCATCATTGATATTCCTAACATGGACTTTATAGGCCGATTCGAAAACTTCGATGAGGACTTCGCCAAAGTTGCAGAGCAACTGGGTACGCCCTATGAAAAAGAGGTAAGACTCAATGTCAACCGTTCTACTAAAAAAGTGGAGTTAACAGGCGATCAACGCCGCAGATTACAGCGCATTTATCGCAAAGACTACGAGGTGTTTTACCCGGAGTTATTGATTGACTAATTCCCGTAGTACTTCTTCACCAAAGGCGTCAAATCCGCATTGTATTTCTGCGGTGTCTTTTTCTTACGACTACTATTCACAGGCGTATTTAGTACTTTCTGAATACTCCTTTTATCTGCGTTAAAGTCGAGCCAATTCAAAATTCGCTCCGCTTCTTCCGTATTCGAAAAAAGATCTTCTGAGCGGACCGTCAAGGTTCTGTCCTTTCCAGCACCTTCCTTAAAATCTTCAATGAAGGAATTGGTTGCATTCCACAACCATGCTATTTTATCTTGTTGGCGTTCGATTCCTGAATTTTTTGCGGGTGCAATACGCCCTTCATCCGTGATGGTTTTTCCCGTATACCAATTTCTCTGGATACCTGAAGAGACGAAACTATCCGGATGGCGCAGCAGGTGAATAAACTTAGCATTGGGAAACAACTCTGCCATCGCCGGAGCAAAAAAGGTCAGTCTATTGTTGGTTTCAACGTAGCGTAGATTTTGCAGTTGGCAATCTCGAATGGCTTCATAGCGCCCGGCCATAAATGCACCTTTGGTAAACTCAATATTACTAGGGTCCGCATAGGCCAGTTTACCTGTATAGAGCATTTCAGGCAATGCCTCGTGTTCGATGTTTAAACCTTTTTCTAATTCAAAAAGACGGGTGAGTAGCATGGTTCCCACCCTCCCGGTAGAAAGCACAAAAACTGGGGCCGCTTGGGCTAAGACGTCTTCAGGAAGTACATCGCTGTCTTTGAGGTGCCCGTGTAATTTTGCACGAAGTTTTAGCGCTTTCCAATACTTCGTGTTGAATTCAAACCATTCCTTTAAGAGCTTGTCTTTTCTCATACTGTGGGTAGTTTTTGTTCTAGTAACCCTTTGAATTGGTCTCTAAATGAGGCACTGTTGTAGGCAGCAATGTGTTTCTGCAACGAGGCACGAAGTTCATCTATTCTGTCCGATTTCTCAAGCGCGCGCACAAGCGCAGGAATGGCATCTTCATTTTCGTACCGTAATTCCTCAAACGGTACGACTTCTCTCTGACCACCGCTATTGTGTACTATCGGTATACATCCTGCGCCAATTCCTTGAACCGTTGTAATACCAAAGGGCTCTTCGCGCAATGAATGAATAAAAAAGGACGCAGAAGTTAAGAGGTCGTTGCGCTCTTCTTCTGAAGCATCAGCTATGAGATGAACGTTTGTTAGTTTTAAGTCTGTGATGGCCTGTGAACACCGGTTAAAATAATCCACGTCATTTTTAAAGCCAATCAAATAAAGCTCGTATTCACGTAGATCAGCCATCATTTTGATCTGTTCTAATTGACGTTTGTTCGGCGAGAAACGCCCTAGGCTGACGATGCGACAATCTACTTTTTTACTTTGCTTAAAATCGATGGCTACAGGGGGATAAAGTATGCCGTCAATTTTTGCATTGTACTGCTCTTCAAAGCGCGCTGCAGTAAATGCGCTGTTTGCGATTTGCAGGTCTCTTGTACCCACTTTACGATGCCAACGGTAGCGTAAAGCATTCAATTGCAGGGGATCTCTTCCAATGTCTAAAAGTTTTGCCAACGAAATTCCTGTCATTAGGCGTGCTTTTCGCGGGTAGTGTACGTAGCTGATGCTATTTAGGGAAGGGTCTAGACCGAGGCTGGTATTGTTACTGTTGATGATCAAGTCGTAGCCCTGGACATGTTTGTTGACGTCGCGGTTGAAGCGTGTAATGTTCCATTCAAAAGGCAGCTTCGGCTCTTTTATAGACTTGAATTTGAGCTGGATAGAAGCGCCGTAATGTGCCTCAATATCCTCCAATGTAAGCCGATGGCGGTAACAATAGAAGTCGGGAATGATTCCCATAGTATTCAAGACTTTCGTCATTTCGAAAGTGACCTGGAAACGACCTCCTAATTGGACTCTATTTTGAATGTATGCGACTTTCAAGGGGAATAAAGGTACGCAGGCTTAGCGCAACAGTAGGTGTTTAATGAATTTTCTATTGACCAGTAGGGCGGCAACGACGATTAAGCCTGAAACAAAAAATTTAAGAATACCGTCAAGTGGAATTTTATAACAAAGTGCTCCCACGGCTAAGGTGCCTAATAAAATGGCGAGACTTTCTTTAGTAAAAGGTTGAAGACCACTTTTTCGATAAATCATAACGGCCCGCATGGTATTGACAAAAACAACTGCAATTAAGCCGCTGTAGGCAACGCCTAGTATCCCATAACGAGGTATAAAGAGAAGGTTGAGTATTACATTAATTAAGAGCATAATGGAACCAATTTGCATGTTCAATTGGTAGAACGGACTATTAGCGATGATTTCACCATTAGAACCGAATGCGGCATTGATGTACTTTCGAGCTAAAGTCCACACCACAACAGGAATGGCCGGGTAGAATCGCTCTCCATCTGGAATGAGGGAAAAAATCCATTCGACATTAACCACAACGAGGATAACGTAAGCTGCATTCACAACCATTTGCGCACTCGAGGTTTTTTGATACATCTTTCTGAGCGCCTCCATATTGTTGTTGTTCCAACTCGTTGAAATCTGGGGTGCGAGCATTTGATTGATGGGCCTGCGTATTCCGTCTATCACTGAGCCCATGAAAAAGGCCATCCCATAAATACCTACGCTGTTCATGTCCGTAAGCATCGATAACATTTGAACATCTAGTGTATTTATACCGATCTCTATGAGCACACTAAAGACACTGATCCAGGCAAATCGATTCACATCTTTACCCATCGGAGCCCATAATTGCTTCAAACTAAAAGTTGGCTTAACGCGTTTCCACCCGTAAAGTAAGGCTGCAATCCCTAGCGTTAAAGAAGCCCATGCATAAGCAATAAGCCAATGACTGAATGCAAATAAATCACTATTAAAAAACAGCACAACGGCCAATAGCGCCATAGCAAAGCGCATACCCATATTCTTAAGGAATACAGGGATGGTGATTTTCTTCGTTGTTGCAGCAGTAGCCACGGCCATTAAAAAAGCCATACCACTGACAATGAAAAAGCTGAGGTAGCGCAATAAATGCGCATCCTTAGGTTGGAAGTTGAAGTAGGGTGCGAGCAGCGGTCCACATAAAAAGACCAGAATACCTACAGTCATTATCAGTAGGGTACTTCGGCCGACGACAGCACTCTCAAACGTCTTTTTATCTTTTGTAGGATCGGAGTGAAATTTTGTAAACGAACGATGGACCCCAAAAAGTAGAATATTAGAAAGGAGTACAGCAGAACGTTCCATCCAACGGTACATCCCCAGCTCTTCCGTACTGAACAGTTTGGGGAGTAGCCATAGGTTGAGCACCGCACCCAAAAGAATCCCAGCGAGGTTAATCACTGCACCCGAAGAGATTTGTTTTTTAGCGTTGTTCATACTGCCTAAGGCTTGGCTCAAATGTAATGATTTACGCGGTAGTTAAATAGCTGTTGACGCCGTGTATATGAAGAGTTATAGGCCAATTTCCTTCAGCTATTCAACGTTTAGGATTAAAGAATAGTGCACCACGAACATTTATCATGCATACATGGTCTAGCCTTTAATCTTACTATCTTGCCTTTATGAATGAAGCTTCCCTTCCTAATGTCATTATCGGCGGTGCCCCAAAGTGCGGTACAAGCAGTCTTTATTTTTGGTTATCAGCCCACCCAGAGGTCTTTGGAAGTCCTAAAAAGGAGACGTTTTTTTTCGCGGATAAAGTAAATAGGTTCAATGCCAAGGCCAATGTGCACGAACACGAATTGGCGGAGTACGAAAGCTTTTTCAAGGGAGGTATTGATCAATTTATTCGCTTCGAGGCTACCGCGCACTATTTGTATGAAAGTACTGCACGGACCGCCTTTTCTTCTTGGCCAAACCCGCCAAAATTGATTTTCTTATTCCGTGAGCCTTCGAAACAAATGTACAGTCACTACAAGATGGAACGCTACCGCACCAAGCGGGTGGATATGTCGCTTTCTGAATACATTAAGCGACCACAGATCACGGATCATGTAGACTATGCGAAACACGTACGTGCATGGCTAGATGTAATGCCCGAAGGCCATGTGCGCTTCTGGGCTTTTGAAGATTTCATGTCGCGCAAACCTGAAGTCATGGCAGAAATTTCAGCATATGTTGGAATTGATGCAGCGTATTACACGGATTTTGATTTTGAACACCGCAATGAAAGTGTGGCCATAAAGAGTGGGTTTTTACACCAATTGGGCCTTAAGATTCAGCCCCTTGTACCACATGCCATTCAAAAAGCAGTGCTTCCGTTGTACATGAAACTCAACAGTGGGGGACGTGTGGCGGACCGGCCTGAGGATCAATCCGTGTTGGCACAGTTCAAGCAGGATTGGGCACATGTAGGAGCAGCGCTCAAAGAATTGGACCCAAACTTTTCGTTAGGTCGCTGGTCGTAAGCATTTTATGTTTCACAATCGAATGATTAGTTTTTATGCATCTTTGCGCAGACTAATACATTCTCATGAAAAAACTCTTAGCAGCAGTAGCATTAATTAGTACTACCGCATCCCTCCAAGCGCAGCCATTACCATATTATCAAGACGCATATAATGAAAGTGGAGAGGACCTTCGCGAAGCTTTATATGATATCATTAAAGTTCATACTCGCCTAACATATTCTTCTTCAAGCACTGATACGTGGGATGTTTTAAAGGCCAGCGATAAAGACACGGCCAATACCTCAAACGTATGTCTCATCTACGCCGGTGTGAGTGTAAACGGACCGCAGGAATATAACAGCGGGCAAGGTTGGAACCGTGAGCATGTTTGGCCAAGAAGTTTAGGCAACTTTGGAACGAGTCAAGGAGTTGGAACGGATGTCCACAACCTCAAGCCTGCAGATGGTGGGCTGAACTCACTTCGTTCGAATCATGAATACGATGATTTAGGTTCAACCGGTTCAGGTGTCAACTATAATGGAACGGCGACTGGTAACCGTATCAATGGTTCAGCAGGACTTTTTGAACCGCGCGATAAAGTCAAAGGAGACCTAGCTCGAATCATTCTGTACATGGATCTGCGCTACGAAGGCGCGGGAACCGAGCCGGATTTAGTAGTTCGCGAGGCATTGAATTCAGGGGGTACTACACATGCGGTTCTGTCGACATTGCTTGATTGGCATTTTACAGATCCAGTGGACAGTTTTGAGTTAAATCGTAATGATGTTATTCACACCATGCAGGGGAATCGCAACCCGTTTATTGACCATCCGGAATTAGTTCATTATATCTACGGCGATTCAACAAGTGTAGTTTGGAATCCATTCATGACTACAGAAACAACTTTGGAAACTCCGGAGATTCTACTAAGTCCTATTCCTGCGGATACCTTTCTAAAAATTACGGCACGAAAACCTACTTCTTTCATCATTATTAATACTACTGGTGAGGTTGTACTTAAAGGAGATCTTACTGAAGGCGAAAATCAAATTTCAGTTGCTTCTATACCTGCGGGATCTTACATTCTTCAATCGGGTCAACTTCGAGAGCAAATCATTATTGCTCATTAACCTTGTTCAAGCGTACCATTTGTGCGCCAAATTGTAGCCTAAAATAAAAACCCCCCGCGGCCCATGGCCGCGGGGGGTTTCTTTTATTCGTTTGTCGCGTGCTTACTGCAAGACGATCATTTGAACAGCAGTTCCTTGAGCCGTACGTACACGGAGTACGTAAGTTCCTCTAGCCGCATTCAAATCAATATTCAATACTGCGCCGGTACCCACTTTATGGAACACGGTAGCACCTGTAATATTCGTTATTGTAGCATCATAGCTAACATCGCTTACTAGGTTCACAGTGAATGATCCAGTTGTTGGATTCGGGAAGATACTGCTGATTACTGCCGCTTCGCCAACACCTGTATTAGGTGTTAAGTTACCAGGAGAACCAACATCACCTTCAAGTGACGTGTATGCACCATTGGTACCGTCTGCAGCATCACCTATGAATGCACCAGTCGTATCAAACTCAACTGCGAACCCTGCAGTTGCAGTAGTGTAAACACCACTGGCCATTTCTGCACCATTAGCATCATACAAGAAAACTGCATCGCCATTCTGACTTAAGCTTGGGAATGAACCAGTCAGTTCATCGTTAGCTACAATAGTTACAGAGCCTGCATAAAGTTTCCATTCTGCTAAGAAGTCATCTTTATTCGCTGCAACATCATCAAGGACAACGATAGCTTGTCCGGCTTGAATAGTAACTGATGGGAACGTGGAGGTTCCAGGGATTTCACTTTCATCATCCCAAGAATATCCAGTCAAGTCAACTGCAGAATCACCATAGTTATGAATTTCAAACCAATCCGCGTTGTACGCAGTAGAGTTCGAGCCTGACATGATTTCTGAGACAGAAAGTTTTACTGCAACCACTCCAGCGGCAGGCGTAATGTCTGCTTGGTAGCGCGGAAGAAGCTGGTATCCGTCAAAGTCACCTGCATTAAATGTGAATTGGCCACCGATACCTACTACGTCGAATACACCTGTTGGTGCCGCCGTTCCATAGATATCAGTATCTGCATCAATACGCATTACTATAGTATCAGTTCCGTTTGTAATATCAACAGAATATCCTGAACCACCTGACCATTGCGAAGGGTCAACGATTGTTGCATTTTCAAATCTGATCAATTCACTTTCAGTGTTCTCCCCTAAAGCCGTAACGACGGTAGGTGTTGTTGGCAATGCATTGTTCGAGCTGATTAAGACTACGCTATCCAACACCATTTGCAACATACCGTTGTATTGACCTATTGAACCAATAATCCTTACTGAATCACCTTCCGCTACTGTGTAGTTTGCAAGCGAGCCGTAAGTTCCGATACCATCTACACCATCATGTAAGGTAAATGATACTGCAGTTGCAGAACCCTGCATGTCTACACCTAGAACGATCCCTTCGAGTTTACATAAAACGTTCAGCGAATCCGGCATACCCATAGCATCGACGTAAGTCACATCACTGATCTGGTACATTGGGATTGTAGGGTATTCGTAAATGTCTGTCAATTGGCGCGGGAATATCTGGTAACCTTCATCATAAGGAGATGAGAAATCATATTGTGAACCGATTCCAGTTACATCAAACGCACCGGAAGGCGCATTTGAACCATCTATATCCGTATCACTATCAACGCGCATGGTCATAGTATCCGTTCCATTTGTGATATCCACATTAGCTGACGAGCCAGCGGCTGGCCATTGTGTCGCATCAGCAAGGGTAAATCCAATTAATTGAATCAACTCGCTTTCTGTTGTTTCGTCTAATGTAGTTTCTACAGATGCTGCAGGTAAAGCATTACCACTATTCAATACATAAATTGAATCTGGTTTCAATTCAGTTAAACCACGGAATTGTTCAACTTCTCCATGAATGTATAAGCTATCACCCATCATTGGAGCTGTGTAACCACTTTGATCCGCAAAGTTGTAAATGTTTATACCGTCAGTTGCATCTTCCCCATAGAACGAGTAACCTGCGTTTCCGTCATAATCAATAGAAGTAACAATTACTTTGATCCACTTCATGGCACCTAAAGAATCGGCTACACCGTTAGCATCGTTACTATTGAAAGTATTGATTGCAACAACGGAATCGAAAGTTGGCGCTGGTGCAACAAAAATACAGTTGCTTGTATGTGCGCCCATGTACGTCCAAGTGTTCTGTGCATAGACATCCCACTCTGTTGCACCTGTTGTCCAATCCGTTGAACCAGCATCAATAGTGGCTTTACGAACTAGAGTATGATTTGCTGTAGAACCTGTGCCAACAGTCCATGAAGAACCCGGATCAACACCAGGAACACCAATAACATCTACAGTATCAGTACCGCTAACAAGGATCATTGCGTCATCACCATTGAAGTGAGCAATTGAAGGGTATGCTAATACCGTATCTGCAGCAGCCTGTATTGTTGCATCTGCTTGGTTGGTAGAAATCATATAAACATCACCTGAAGCTAACATTGCGTTCGTCGTGAATGTATTCGTGTACGAACCACCATTTCCACTCTGGTATACAGTATAAGTACTTAAGGAAACGGCATTAGCTGTTGGGTTGTAAATTTCTATGTATTTATGATTTGAAGAACCCTCAGAGTATTCACTGAAGAACAATTCATCACACCCTGACTGGGCACAAGTATTACAAGATTCCCAACATACCACAGGCAACGTTGTATCTGCGTTTCCAATAGTAGAATAGCGGTTGGTAAAGGTGCCAGTAGTTAAAGTACATGTGGCATCTGCAACAGGATCCAGTGTTTCTTGACCGGTCCAGTTGTCGTACGTGAATTTGTATTCGTAAGAACCTGGCATGAGGGATAATGTACCTTCATACACACCATCACCATCGGCATCAGTTAATTGGTTTGAGTTACCACTCCAGTTATTCAGGGTACCGCTCACATAAACGTTAGTGTACGAAGCAGTAACATTATTCATGTCTACTTGGAACGTAACATTTTTAGGCGTCACAATACAATTGCTTGAATTTGAGCCCGCGTAAGTCCACGTATTGCTGGAGTAGACATCCCATTCTCCTGCACCTGTGGTCCAGTCCGTAGAACCCATGTCCACAGTTGCCTTACGAACCAGTGTATGGTTAGCAGTAGAACCTGTACCTACTGTCCAAGACGAACCTGGATCAACACCGGGAACACCAATAACATCAATGGTATCTGTTCCGTTAACGAGAATTAATGCATCGTCACCGTTGAAGTGCGCCACAGAAGGATAGCCCATTGCGGTATCCGCTAAAGTTTGCGTTGCACTATCTAATTGGTTCGTTGAAATCATATATACGTCCCCAGATGCAATGGAAGCACTTGATGTGAACGTATTTGTGTAAGACCCGCCATTACCGCTCAAGTAAACGGTGTACCCACTTAAAGAAACAGCTGAACCGGTCGGATTATAAATTTCGAAGTATTTATTGTTTGAAGAGCCTTCTGCATATTCAGAGAAGAAAAGATCGCCACATGAAGTTGCAGTATATGTTGTTGTGCAGAGTGTATCTGTTGAACACGTACCGTAGCAGAACATCAACGTCGTATCTTGAGTGAAACTCGGGAGTATACGGTCGTCATAATTGTTAGCATCTGCACATGCTAAGCCAGTAAGATTTTCTTTTGTTCCCCAATCGCCACTCCAAGTAGGAGAATTTAGGAAGATGAAATTACCGCCACCGGCACCACTCAAGGTGTCAGTACCTTCATAAACACCGTTTCCATCTGAATCGGTTAACTGAACGGCGTTCGCTCCGCCGATGACACCTCCGCCTAAGTAAATTCCGTTAGAACCTACGGTGATGTTTGCTGCGTTCACTTTAAAAGTGACAACATAGTTTGTCTGAGCAAATCCAAAATAGGAAAGGCATACAAGAACTATGGATAGATACTTTTTCATAGTTTGTTCAATGATTTTTGATGTGTAATATTAAGATTGGAATATACGAATATTCTGAGCATTATTTGAAGGCTGATTGTTAATCAAAGTCAAGAGTAAGTTTAAATCTCTGAACTGTACCATTTTTAGAATCAGCTACATATAAAATCTTGTCGTAGTAACCAATGGCACTCACTTTGCCAAAACCTCCTAAAGAGGCAAGAGCATTGAATTCAGCGGCAGAAGCTGGCGGTGGAGGAACGCCTTCTAATCCGGAAGATGTGAATTGATATACACTATCCACTCCGGCATCAGCGACGAATAAAAATCTTGAGCCATCGCCTGCTAAACAAAGATCTACCGGATCTTGAAACCGCTTTGGCGTTTGTAAATAACGTTTTGCTGCTGGATCGAGCGTGCTGTAAAAGATAGGTTGATAGAGCGCTCCGAAAGGTCCTTCTGTGAATTGGATGTGTTGCACCTGGATTTCTTGATCTTCATCTTGATTTAGCACCCAAAAGTCTGGACTGTTGGTCGCAGTTAGCTGAGGTGCTTGAGTAAAACCTTGAAGCGCTAATGGGTTTTTAAAGTAATCGTTATAAGTGGCCCCTGTTGCGGTAATAGGCAGTGCACTGATCCACTCGTGTTCTTTTGTGAATTTTAGTACGGCGTTATCGGGCCCAAACCCTGCATTGTTCGTGCTTATCCCAGTCCGGCTTAAGTAATAGCTATTGTTTTCCGATTGAATATTAGAGCCGATGATCGCAACATCCGTAAACTTCACCTTTGCATCTGAAGATGAGAAACTGTTTTTAAAGTAGAAAGGGTGCACAATTACAGCTTCAGCTGTAGCCCCTTGCATGGACAATACATTGTCGCTACCAACCATTCCTATTTCATAAAGTGCCGTTAGGCTATAGTCAACACCAGTAATGGTGGTGTCGTAGGTCCCTATTGCGAGAAGATCAAAACTCCGGGTTTGTGTAACCTTACGTACTCCTGGCACATAAATGCTGCTTTGCAGGTTCAGGGCTATGTCGTAACGTAGAATAAGATCTTGTGCGCTGTCCACAACATATATAAACTCATCGTAGCCTACATAAACGTCCACGGGTGCAACAGCATCTTGAATATTTGGCGCGATGGGTACATAGTTGATTTCGCGTACGTCATAGGTTGGTATTTCTATGAAGTCAAGATCTGTGCGTTCGCCGAAGTAGTTGTCGCAACTGCTCAGTAATAGCCCTATACTTAGGATGAAAAATATGCCTAAGGTTCTTACCATGTAAGTGGTTTTATTTTAATTCCTATGGTGCCTTGGTACTGGTTATACGGTGTAGGTTGTGCGCCCACGCCCCATTCTACAGGCCATCCTTTTAAAATGGTTTTCATTCCGAAACCCATCCAGGGAAGCGCTTTTTGACTGCCTATTTGGTAACCGACAGCTCCCCATAATTGCGAGCGCCATTGGTACTTTAACCCGCCAGCATAAAACTCTGCATTATCTGTCGGGTGATTCAGTTGCAGACTAGGGGTGAGGCTGTGGTCGCCCTTTTTCCAAGCAGTCCATTGAATACCCATAGAGAACATTTGAGGTGTGGCCGCTAAAGCCGATTCTTGACCTACGGGCATATTACTCAGCGGCGTGTTGGGACCAAAATTGGTCAGGGCAGCTGCGAATTGAAGATCCGCGATGTCCAGTTTATACAAGAAGCCTAAGTCGAGATAAACGTTATGTGCTCTGTAGACACCTAGTTGTTCTAGACCGTATTTGAGTTGAACTCCCGCATGGAAGTACTCACTGAAGGCTTGGCTTACACCTAACCCAACACAGGTAAGCGCTGCAGAGGTAGTAGCACCTGTTCCTTCCGGTTGCCACACGGTTCTTTCCAGAATGGATCCTGTGCTAAGACTGTTAAGCGTTAGGGCAATGTGTTGTCCGTTTTCTCTTGCTTTAGTTAGCGCTACAAAATCATGATTGATGCCGCCGCCCAAAGCTCTGTTCGCAGAAAAAAAACCTTGCTGATTGCCACCGCTTATGAGTGCAGGGTTGATTAGTGCCCCGAAGCTGTGATCAGTCATGGCTAAGCTTGCACCTCCAACCCCGGTGCTCGCCGGGTCGATAGGAAGCTTTAAGAAGGTGAAGGCACTGAGACCAGCGCGTTCCTCGCCGTAGGTGGGTAATAATTGGGCCTTTGCACCAAAGCTCAGGAGCAAACCAATAACCAGCGGTATGTAAAAGTGACGTCTTACCATTTGATTTGAATTCCTGCTAATAGTTGTGTCGGAGCGGAGTAACGCGCCGGATTCCTAGGATCGGTACCTGTCTCTTGCGGGCCATTAAATTCCGGACGAGGATCGCGCCAAGTCAGCGGAACGTCGTCGCCATATTCGTAGGCGCGGCCAGTGATAGGGTTGACCAATTGGGCATTTCTACGTCCGGTAATGTTCATTACCTCAAGGTTCAAGAGAATGCCTCCGGTGCCAAATTTAACGAGAGCGTAGGATGCCTTTCCATTTATCCCGAACCAGTAGGCACCACGTTCCCTCAAATAATTTCCATTATCAACGCGGTATTGAGGACGACCTAGATCGTTATACCCTTCTAAAATTTGTGGAGTGTAACGATACCCCGAGGTGTATTGGGCATTGAGCGATGCGCGGAACTTACTGCTGTCGTTTTGAAAGCTGATTCCAGCATTAAATTTCCATGGCCGATCCCAAGCTAAGAATTGCTCCTGAGTCAAGGGTACTTCACCGGTTTGAGCAATCTGAAGTGCACTTTCTCGAGCACTGTTTGATTTCCCACGAGCTTGTTGGTACGAGCCGTTAAAAAAGGAGGAAAAGGAGTTGTTTAAACGAGCATTCAACTGGGTTTCTACACCAATTATTTTAGCATAGTCTTGATTGATGTACATGGTTTTAGTCACGGGACGGCCGGTTGCATCTGTCGTAATAACGCGACGCGAAACGATGTAATCGAAGCGGTTGTTGTTGAACGCATTAATCGTCCAACCAATGCGACTTCCGACTAAAGTTTTATACCCTACTTCATAGGAGATGTTCACTTCAGGATTGAGGTTTGGATTACCTAGCGAAGACAAGAAACTACGGTCTTGGTATTGCGGGTCAAGGCCAGCATACATAAAGCGTGGGTGTGGCATTCGCATGCTGTGCCCATAGTTAAAATAAAGTACGTTGTTCTCAGTCACGGGGAAGCTGACATTCAAGCGAGGAAGTAAGCGTACTTTCCAGTTTAAACCGCCAGCACGGAATGAATTTTGGTTGTAAGCCTCTCGAATGGCAGGTAAGACAGGAGAGGAAGAATCGGCCACTGCGTTATCTGCGAATTTCCCGGGTGCCCAATAGTTCAATCGCATCCCTAAAGTGGCTTTAACACCTTTGTACTCTATGCGGTCTTGAGCAAAGAGCCCTCCCTTTTGCGGGCTTACTTTCCAAATATCGTTGCTCGATCCGATGGATACAGACGGTGTGGTAGTGCTGTCGTTTAATACGATTGGTGCTCCTACCCAAGGACGGTAAACGTCGACCCACTGGTATTCTGTCAACGCGTGTTCCAGACCACCACTAACGGTATGAATAGGATTGGGCTGATAAGTCAATTTTCCTTTAAACGTGTTTTCTGCAGCGTAATGGTCGTGCCAGATAGGAGTTACACCGCCATTATTAACCAATCCATTCCCAGGGATGAGGTAATAATTTCCATAGGGATCGTTCGGATTAAATACAGTTAGCTCTCCGGTGAAGATGTAGGCTTCGTCATATATCTGATCTACCGTTTCAGCGCGGAATGGGCGTCCATTGGCATCTGCTCTTAGGTTAGTGAAGAGTCTACCTGCACTTACAGTTAAGCCTGTTTTCGCATTAATTCGTTTGTTCCAACCCAGTACCGTTAGGTTACTGTGGTGGGTGTAGGTCGTTGCGTTATCTAGGTTGTTGCTTCTGTCGTATTGAAAACCTGGTGTAAGTAGGGCATCGAATCCGACGATTTGAAGCGTTCTAGAATTTTGATTCACCTTGAGACTGTGACTATTGGTTAGCGTAAACTTCCCCACAGTTTTATCCGCATAACTCAATTTTACGGTATGGGTATAGTCATTGCTTTGACGTGGCGCCCATAGCTCTGGATTATCAGGGAATAAACTCGATTTTAATTGGTTCGCGGTAGACCCAAAATAATGATCGGACCATTGGCCACGAGCAGTGGTAAAGAGACGTAGCTTCTTCTTTGTAAAGGGCACCGGTGTACTCACGGTTACCTCCAGTTCATCGGTGTTGAAAGAGGTAGCATCGACCATCTGATCCGTTTGATAATTTAAACTCCAACTGAATTTTTCGCCGCCCTCTTTAATACGAGTATTAATAATACCAGCTGAACCACCACCGTATTCGGCGCTTGCACCACCGGTCATAAGATTGAGTGAGCCCACAGAAGAGGAACTGACACTCACTCCGCCTCCCGTACCAGCGAGTGGATCTTGCGCTGAAATACCGTCAATAAGATATTCTGTTTCGTAAACGCGCGCTCCACGGATTTGCAACCCATCAGTAGTACGTTGCACACCGGCTTGTTGGGCCAATACATCTTCAACGCCTTTTGCAACTAACTTTCCAATTTCATTTCCAGTGAGTGTAATGGCAGAAGACGCTTTTTCAAGGTCCACCTGGTTTTTACGTCCGACGACTGTTACCGCATTCAGCATTTCACTTTGCTCTTGGAGCTTAGCGGTGAGTACAGTCGGTTTCCTTGAGACTATTTTAATGTCATTGAAGAGGATTGGCTGATATCCAATAAACTGGAATTTTACGCTGTACGTTCCTGGCTTTATGTCGCGTATCTCAAAATTCCCATCAAAGTCTGTCAGTGTCTGATAAAAAGTACCGACGATGGAAACGGCAGCGTTAGGCAGGGGTTCATTTGTACCTTTTTCCAATGCACGTCCGCGCAACACGCCTTTTTGTTGCGCAACCCCAACGAATTGGCACAAAATTAAGGCTAGAGTAAATAGGGCTTTAGAATACCGCATTGAATACATGGTCTAGGAGTACGCCTCCGTGGTTGGTGGGCCTATTAAAAACGTGTAATGGTAAAGCCACAAACACTTGATTAATGCTGCCGTTTTGTGTCCGTGTGGCGCCCATAGTTGTGGCACCGTTCCACCCTGCTATTTTGGTGATCTGTCCGTTATAAAGTGCCGTTGCATCCGCAGAGGGAACGATAGGCGTAATGCCTAAGACAATATTTTGGGGCTGCAATGAAGGAAATCCGGGTTGTAGCGGAGCGAGCGTACTGTCGTTTGTCAAACGCGCCTGCCCGCTACTAAAAACTAAGCTTTCTACAGGGAATATGTCTAAAAAGGCACCGCCAGCCATGTTGGATGAAAACTGTGACGCAGTAAATAGTTTCCCGCCCTTTTGAAGGAATTTTTGTGTACTTAGCGCGAGGATATTCAGGAGATAGTCGTCACCTGATTTTGTTGGAAATACCGTGGCATCTGTGAAAAGAGCAATTTTAGAATAGCTCGACATGATAATTTCGAACGTAGGGTCCCAATAGGCAGGTATACCCGCGCCACTAACAGCATCCATTTGTAAGTAATCGTAATCGACATTTGCGCTATCCATCCATTCCTTGTAGGTACTTCCGATGTATTCCGGTTGACCGTTTATGATGAGCGTTGCGCTATTTGCAGCTTTCCAATAAAATCCGGCGGTCGTGTCTATTTCGGAATAGACGCCGGCGCGGTCTCGAGCACGGAGGAAAATCAAATTTTCGCCTTGTAAATCGGCTCCAGGGATGGAGTCAATAAAACCTGCGTTTTTGTAATAGGCGACATTACCTTGTGGGTCAGTGGCGAAGGATAATAAGGAAATTGAGGTGCCTATTTCTACCCAATTTCCTGCATTTAATTTGAACTCTACACTTTCAATGGTTTCATCCCCATCGTCATCCGTTGCCCGCCAATCTACCGTGGCTACAATAAACGCACTATCTGATAACAGCCCGTCTGGATCTATAGCCACCGCAGGGGCAGCATTTTTTATAGGTACAATGAGTGTAGCAGGTGAAGGGTCGATCAGTCCTTCGTTATCTTCTGCCGCGACCGTGAGTAAAATATCCGTTGTATCCTGACCCGCTTCAATGCTAAAACTGAAGCTACTGTCCGTATTTTCGGTAAAGCTCGCATCATCATCTACTGTGATGTGGTAGCCATTGATAAAACCGTCTACATCCATACCGTACCAGTGCAGGGTAACGTTCGTTCCTAAGCGGAGGTCACCAGAGCGCACAATACTATCGACTTGAAGTAGTGTTTCAGGTGCCTTGTTTGCCACGGGATCGTTGGTCCCGCGGCAACTGAAGACGAGTACCGCTAATGCGAAGTACAGTAGGTGTTTCATGAATTAGTGTTGTACAGAAATTCGAGTAAAGAATTGGCCTTTAGACCCTTCAAGACTTAATAAGTACAACCCGTTAGGTAATGCACTTACATCTACATTTGACTCTTGAGAGAAACGCTCACCTAACACGCGTTTTCCCGCGCTATTGTAGATCGCTAATACACCATCCATAGGTGCTTTAACGGTCAACTGAGTATTTACTGGGTTCGGGTAATACGCAACGTTCATTTGGGCCAATTCTACTAAGCTGATTGGTGAATTCGCTACCGTAATGCTATCTAACGTTACGTTGGCACCGATGAAGTCATTGTTATTTCTGGGTAGTAATCGGAAGTTGCTAAAGCCGTAGTAAAGAATACCTTCGATCGCATCGAAAGTCATCGTATCACTAACAACGATTGGCATTACATTCATTTCACCGTCTAAACTGCTGTAAGAAGTGTCGGTCACTAACTGTACATCCAATGAACTGTATGCAGTAGTACTCTGACGCCCTGCAAGAACGCGGCCGCTACGACTCAATGCCGCAGTATTTGAACTACTCACTGCATAATCACCAAAGCCTAAATTTGTTTGGCTAATGTGAAGTTTGCCGCTAGGCTGCTCATAGCGGATAAACATACTTTCATAAGGCTCCCAGCCAAAATTTGCATAGGAGGCGGAATCGGATGGGTCAAGCACAGTTGCGCTTACCATCCCCAAATTGCCCGTTTTATTCGCTGAGGTGACATTAATACGTGTCATTCCGTAATACTCTTCTACGACTCCAGTTACTTCGACTTCTTCGTTGCGGTAAAATTGGTTCAATCCAATACCCACACACCAAATTCCACTCCATGCAGAGCCGGTTTCATCTTGAATATAAAGGTAACCTAGGTCACCAATTTTCGTTGAAGCAGTGACCACACCCTTGACGGTCACCTCTTGCGTTTCTAAAGGACTGTCGCCAAAGGGGTCCATGGTGTATTGAATGTCATAGACTAGCATTCCGTTATCACGGACGGTGTAGAATTCAATGTTTGGTAAAGCTTGAGTCGTCGGTTTCGTTGGATACCAGCTCTCGTTGCCATCATTATCCACCGCATAGATGTAGTAGCGAACGGTACTTCCGTCGATTTGTGCTGGAATTTCGTATTCGTATTCATCGGTTGTACCGGCACTTAAAGGGAAGGCGTATTTCGGCATATTTGCAATGCTAACCGCGTTATCCGCAGTCCATGCGATACAGACACTATCTACGGTGCCGTCGTAATCTGTAATGTTACATACGATCTCAACGTCTTGATTAGAAGTAGGTACAGATGGATCACGCTCGAAGTTCGCGATGTAAGGCGGCGCGTAGCCTACGTCATAATGCAAACTGTCGAATGGATTGATTTCATAGCCACGTCCATTATCACCTGTACAACCATTTGCGTCGTGACGAACCACGCCACTTAATGAGTTTAGGAATGTTCCTGGTACTGGTGGTACAAAAGAACCCTGTGACTGCGGCGAATTAGGATTCACCGTACTGTACGATGAGAGTTTTTGAGCTAAGAATCGGTCACTCACGTTAATGACGTTTCCATTCGCATCGGCTACGTTGAAGCTGACGCGGTTACCAGAAAATTGAATAACAGAAGTCACGGTAAGATTTTCTAGTGTTACGAAAGATCCTTCGTACTGTTCACCCGTGGTGAGTTGGTTGACTTGCTGGTTGTCGTTAAGATCGCCCAAGGAAATCGTATCGCTTATAACTGGATCTGTGGTGGTTGAAATGATACTGAAGCTGTTGGCATCGACCAAGCTTAATTGGTTCGAACCATTGTATTCACCGACCAAACCTTTGACTTCAACGATATCGCCCGGAAGTACCTGGGTAAAAGTGGAAGGCACTTGAAGTGATCCATTTGAGGCTGAATACACGCCCATAACTTCAATTCCTGCCCAAGGCGAACTTTGCCCACCAACTGCAGTGTCTTGGATAAAAATAAAAGGGCGCTGTCCGCCAGTCACCGAACCAGAGGCTACTTCCGTAGCCCAACCAGGGGTAACAACAACTCCGCGGGTAATGATGGTCTGCCCGAGGTAGGCAGAAGTATCGTTACATGCGGCTAGATCGCTAGCAGATACGTCGTTGATTGTACTAATGCTAACATAGGATTGACCAAAGGCAGTTGAAGCGAATGCAGCAACTAAAAGGGTGAGTAGATATTTTCTCATTACTTAATTATTATAAAGGGTTCTGTAGTTCGTTTTCCTGTTTCTAAATCTTGTACATGCAAGAGATAAGTGCCTCGAGCGATGATTTGACTTTCTTTTGATAATAAATCCCATGCATGCTCTCCACCTGAGAATGTGTTTTGCTCTGGATTTTCTGATCCGAAGGTTCTAAACCAACGAATATCCGTACCGTTGTAATCTGGTGTATGCTCAAACGTATCGATCAAATCGCCTGCAGCTGTGGTAATCGTAATTTCGCAATGTGCGGGAAGGTTGGCAAAGATGATTTTTCTACTTTCCTCTTGAAAATTACTCTGTCCTTCCCATCCGGCACTAAGGTAATACGGGTTAGGATAAGCATACGGCCGATCTTCTTCGTTTGCAGCTTCTGTACCCGGGAAGACGCGCGTAACATTTGCAAGCGCAGAGCTTTCAAGGCTTTCTAACCCTGAGTTTAGATCGCCTTTATCAAAAGCTGTAACGGCCATTGCCGTTTGCCATCCATTGGGTAAAGGAGAAAGTGTATAGGCGTAATCATAAACCACCGTATCGTTATCAAATTCTTTAGGAGTTGGAAGTAATACCGGTGTAAACCCGTTATTCATTCCATAATCATTACCAGTGCTATCAAACGATGCGACTAAGCTTAAATCTTCAGCAAGATTTGGGGTACCGAACACATCAAATCCCGTACTAGTGGCGTAGATGTTGAATCCTTCAAAATCTTGTTTTTTGGAAATGGGGTCAACGCTTGCGACACTATTGCTGGCCCAGTAAATGGTAGCGCTGTTTTCACCAGCTTCCACTCGCGAATATGGAATGGTGGGTGGTGTAGGAAGGATGAAGCGTGTAATTTCCCCGTCGCCATCTTTATCTTCTCCCGGATCCAGGATCCCGTTGAAGTTACCGTCTTCACCATTGTAAGTGGTTTGTGCCCAATTCGCTGCGCTGAGTAATCCACTGCGCTGAACCACATTATTTTGGGCATTCGGATTACCGTCTTCCATTTTTTTTGCCACAACAAAGGCAAAAGCAATATTAATAGTATCTCCGGGTCCAAAAGTACTGAATGGACCGGCTGATATGAGGTCAGAACGGTTTCCGCTCTTGTTCAGTTCGTCTTGAAGATCAACATCTAAGGTGCTCACACAACCTGCCGATGTGGGGTTCGTCCAACATGGATTTTGGTTGAAGCCATCAGTCATTTTCTGATAGCGCTGTTGATCTGTGGTCGGAAAAAAGAACGTGCTCTGACCACTGTTGTTAAAGACCCATGCGTTGTAGTTTACTCTGAAACTAGAATCGGTTCTTGGGTGACGGAAGCCTTGCTTGTCTTCACCGCCTAAAAATACCTGACCTACATAACTGTCTGTAAAACCTTCATCTCCGGTAGCATCGTAACAATACGCTAGATTCAAACTATCTACAAAACCATTACCGCCTTGAGAATAAAAAGTAGCGCCTCCGGCGCCTGCAGGAGTGATATTTACGTTTCTTACCACCGTGTTGTTCCATAAACCTATATAGAGGTCGTCGAAGCTTTGGTCTCCCGTATTGTAGATGGTTAATGAACACATGGCCATGAAATCCGAAAAGCTGTAGTTCCAATTCAAAATGCGCATTTCTGCAACGATGTCCATCGGGTTGATGTGATTGTTGATCGGGATAGACGTTCCTGGTACTAATAAGGTAGAGTCAGAAAAATTGGCAATAAAATCTTGATGAGAAATAGCAGTGGAATTAAACTTTGGTGAAGTTTTAAGACTGCTCATTTCCTTAACCGGCATCCCTGGCACTGGGTTAAATTCGAATCCACCGCGCCCAGGTGCATACCCTTGCGGTGAATCATATGCGGAGGTACTGACACGAATGACACCGTTTGCTGTTCCGCCTATCCAAATGCCGCCTTCAAATAAATGCTCAATACCCGATCCAGCTGGATATTCTAATGAAGGTGTACCCGATCCGTCTTTATAGCCTCTAAATGCATTACCAAATGTCCCCGCATTCGTTGCCGATAGTCGAACATTTGCCTGAGTCGTTTGGAACTCTTCGAAGTTCTGTGCTTGTGTAAAAAGGCTACACAAAAGGGCGAGAAGAAGGAGGGTTCTGTGCTGCATTAAAAAATGATTTTACGCGTAGTGTGACCGTTCATAGTCTCTAAACGAAGTAGGTAAGTGCCCATTGGCAGTAAGGGAACGGTAAAGGTAGTTTCGGAGGTTTCGAACAATTCTTGTCCTGTGAGCGTGCTAATGTATAAATGACTTTGCTCCGGTAGCGTCAGAGTTGCCCCCGCGGGCATAGGGTTAGGTAAGGCCCAATTCCCTTCATGAGAGGCTATCGTCAATTGTTGCCCTTCAATTTCAATATCTACAATCACAGGGAGATGGTCGCTCAAAGCATAAAGAGCGCTCAATACGGCACTACTTACGCTGTAATTTGTGCCGGAATTAATAGCATTGTTAAAATGGTTGCCGTCGTTTCCTATTGCAAAATAACTATTCGGCGCATAGGTGATTTGCGCGTCGCCTTCAATCACTTCCTCTGAACAGAGAATATGGTCAAAGCGATCGTCTAAGCCGCCTCCCGAATGGCAGTTCCCTGAAGTACGAGTACTTTGAGTATGTATGGAAGCGAAGTTGCTGTTGTTGTGCCAATTTCCATTGGAAGTAATGGGGTCCTCAAACCGAAAGGTATTTCCTCCAATAAGGCTTTGAAAAGAAGATTCGTTGCTAGAATAGGTATTGAGATCGCCCAATAAGAAAACGTTCTCAAAATTGTGCGCGTCAATCCAGTCAACTATCGCTGTGGCCGCTTGATTTCGTTGCGCAGCGTCGGACGAAGAGTTACCTGCTTTAAAGTGTGCGCCAATAATTACGAAAGTTGCGGTATCACTATTGCCTTGGAGTAAAGCGTCTTTATAATAGAAGCGAACAATATCAATTGCTCGAACTAAAGAATTATTATCGGCATCTTTAGTGATCGCCCACTGGTTCGTAATCCCCAAAACATCGCTGCGGTATGCGACACCATTGACTAGGGATGAAAAACCATTGTGTACATGGTTTGCCATGGCCCAGTTCGTGGCTGAACCGGTATTGAATGCATTATTAAGGAGGTAAGTCAGGTTATTGGGGTTACTGCCTATTTCATTCATTACCACTACATGCGGTTCTATTTCGCCGATGATGGTTTCTAAATGTCCTTCTTTGTTGCTGGAGCTATTATTAGAACTCGTGCAATACGAAGTGGTGTTGCGGTAGTTCAGAAGATTGTAAGTCATGAGACGAACGGTACGATCTTGCCCAACACTGTTCAGTGTTAAAAAGCTCAATACCAAAAGAAAAGATAGTCTCACAACTGTAGTTTTAATGGGGACAAATTTAACGAAAAAAGCCCGGCTTTTGCCGGGCTTATCATATTAAGTGAAGATGAATTTAAGCGAGGTGTTTGCGCACAAATCCACTGATCACTTTACCGTCAGCTTTACCTGCCATCGCAGCGGATGCCTGGCCCATAACTTTGCCCATATCCGCCATGGATGTTGCGCCTACAGCTACAATAATTTCCTCAACTTTCGCTTCAATCTCCGCCTCGGAGAGCATTTCGGGTAAATAACGTTCGATAATCGCTAACTGAGCCTCTTCTGGTTCAGCAAGATCCGTGCGGTTTTGTTCTCTAAAAATGGTGGCACTTTCTATGCGTTGCTTTCTTAGTTTTGTCAACAGCTTCATTTCATCGGCTTCCGACATTTCTCCCGCTCCGACTGAAGTTTTTTCATTAAGGATGGCAGTTTTTATAGCGCGAAGGGCTTCAAGAGCGACGCGGTCTTTCGCTTTCATTGCCGATTTTAAATCGGTCATGATTAGTGCTTCTAAGGACATGATTAATCTACGTTATCGTGTAAGAATGAATTATTTGTTCTGATGTTTCCATCGTTATCAACGCCAATATTAGAGGGTTGTTCACTGCTTTTATGATCTAAATCGACCTCCATGCCCTGGCGCAAATATGCGGGAACTCTTTCTGCGTCACTCAGGTTTTGAAGATTCGCTTTGAACTGGTATTGGAACGATTGTAAGCGAGACATACGGTCTTGAATTTTAGGCGGTAAATCGCTGAGTGTGCGCTTTGGCATTTGACTCAACGGTTGGTCCATATCAAAATCAGTTCCTTCCTCACTTGCTTCTTTAAACGCGGGCACCTCACTTTCTTTTATTTGAAAATTCAGGGTCGGATCTTCCGGACCAAGCGTATCTACTTCCGCGGTTGGATTATTGATTTGAGGTTCTAATTCAAACTCATTGCTAACCAATGTAAAACTGCCCTCCACGCTTTCTTGTTCTGCTTTTGGCTTGAGTTCAGGCATTTCACTCAAGCTTAAATCAAAAGGGTCGTATTCCGTGTCTTCAATTCCTTCGTTCGAATCTTGATGCGCTTGCGGTGACTCTAAGTCTTCCATCTCAAGCGTAAAACCATCACCGTCAATATCTTCTAGGGTAAACTTGCGCTCTTCGCCAATTGCTTGAACGTCTTCGAAAGAAGAATTGGCACTCGTAGGGCTTTCTAAAGCCACGTCATGCACGACTTCTTCGGTTAGTTCCTCTTCGGAATCCACAATAGTACGCTCCATTTTTGGTGGAGCAGGTGCGTCAAATTCTTCTTCTGTATGCGCTTCTATAGTTGTTTCTCCCTGTGCAAGAAGTTCTTCAGGTTCATCCTCATCAACAAAGGACAATTCCATTTCTTCTTCAACCGATTCATCTTGAGAGAATAAATCCCAACCTCCTGCCAGTGTTGGCGTTTCCTCAGTTTCCGATGGCTCTCCATCTGTGAATTCAGCTTCGTCTACCACTACTTCTTCCTTCACTAATACGGCTTCATCAGATTCGTCTTCCATATCCCATTCTAAGACATGGACTGTCGGCGCTTCCTCCTCGATCGTTTGAGCATCTTTCTCTAGTGTCTCCTCAAAGGTAGCGTCGATATCTTCATCTGGCTGTTGCGGGAACCCCTGTGTTTCTACCTCAATAGCATCCTCAATCTCATTGGGTGCTGCAACAGGCTCTAAATGAGCCTCAACTTCCGGTGCCACTGGTGTGTCTAAGGCTTGTACCTCTTCTTCAACTGCCCCGAGATCCATGATAACGCGTTCTGATTTTTGCGAATCAGGTATTGTTTCGACGGTTGGCTGTGCTGAAACAGCAACCTCCTCTATTTCCTGCGTATCTAACTTATACTTTACCACTTCCGGCTTGTCTGAAGGCAGCACTTGTGTCCCTGTTGGGAAACCTGTGGCGATGATGGTACATGTAATGCGGCTGCCTGTTTCTTCACTGGAGCCAATTCCCATAATCACATTCGCATTTCCACCGGCCTCACGTTGAATATGGTCTGTGATTTCACCTATTTCATCTATAGTCACTTCTTGTTCGCTATCTCCTGAAGTCAATAATAGCAAGACGTTTTTAGCGCCTTTAATGTGGTTGTCGTTTAAAAGCGGAGAGTCTAAAGCTGCACCTACAGCTGCTGCTGCTCGTTCAGGACCTTCGCCCTCACCAGTACCAAACAAAGCAGATCCGCTATTTTCGAGAACAGTTTTTGCATCGCGTAGGTCAATGTTTTGCGTGTAGTGGTTCGTGATGACTTCGGCAATGCCTTTAGCAGCCCCGGCCAAAACCTCGTCCGCTTTGCTAAACGCATTTCTAAACCCTAAATCACCATATACTTGGCGCAGTTTGTCGTTGTTGATGACAATGAGGCTGTCCACTGCATCACGCATGGCTTTTATCCCAATCGCTGCTTGATCTGCTCTCATTTTCCCTTCGAAAGAGAAGGGCACGGTTACAATTCCTACAGTGAGTATACCCATTTCACGCGCGGCTTTGGCGATGATGGGTGCCGCTCCTGTACCTGTACCACCGCCCATTCCGGCCGTGATGAAACACATCTTAGTTCCAGTTTCAAGAATGTTCTGAATCTCTTGAATACTTTCTTCCGCTGCACTGCGACCTATCTCAGGATCTGCTCCAGCACCAAGCCCTTCCGTAAGTGAAGCGCCTAATTGGACCTTATTTGCGACAGGACTGTGGTAAAGTGCCTGCGCATCCGTGTTACAGATAATGAAGTCCACGCCGTTCACGCCCACATTCTTCATGTGATTGACTGCGTTGGAACCTCCACCTCCGACACCAATTACCTTGATGACTGAGCTTCTGTTTTTAGGAAGGTTGAATTGAATTCCGTCTTCTATCATGGTTGTTCGGTTATTCTATGTCTTCGTCGTTTTCTAGCCATTCTTTGAGGTTGTTCATAAAGCCCTTCCAGAAAGGATCTTTACGAGGCGCAGCTTGTGTACTGCCCGTTTGGTCAGGTGCACCTTCAACTTCTTCGATGGGTTCTTCTTCTTTTCCCTCAGGAGTTTCAAGAGCGATTGGCTGTTCGGTTTCTCTAGGGTCGTATGCCATAGGATGGTCTTGCGATTCTAGCGCCATACTTAGTAAACCAATAGAAGTTGCATAAACGGGTGAGGCCAATTCCTTGACGTAACCGCTTGCTAAATGCTCGTTTGGGTAACCAATGCGTGTCGGCATACCGGTAAGGTATTCGACCAATTGGCTCATGTGTTTCAGTTGCGAACCTCCTCCGGTGAGTACAATACCACCGATAAGTCGCTTTCGCGGATCGTTTTGCTGGTAATTGCGGATTTCTGCAATGACGCTTTCCATGATTTCACGAACGCGTGCATTGATAATCTTCGACAATGTTTTTAGGCTGATTTCTTTTGGCGGCCTTCCGCGCAGTCCAGGAATGCTGACAATCTCATTGTCTTTGTTCTCTCCAGGCCATGCAGAGCCAAACTTCACTTTCAATGTCTCCGCTTGTTTCTCGATAATTTCGCAGCCTTCTTTGATGTCTTCCGTAATCACTTTACCACCAAAAGGTATAACTGCGGTATGGCGAATGATATGGTCTTTGAAAATGGCAATATCTGTAGTTCCGCCGCCGATATCGACAAGGACCACGCCTGCATCTTTTTCTTCTTCTGCAAGAACTGCGGCGGCCGAAGCCAATGGCTCTAGCGTAATATCTCCCACTTTGAGCTCGCTCTGCTCTACACAACGCGCGATATTTTTAATAGAAGCAATCTGACCAACAACGATGTGAAAATTTGCTTCCAATCGTGATCCGTACATTCCCTGTGGATTCACGATGTTGGCATCGCCATCCACCTTGTATTCTTGTGGGAGTGCATGCAAGATTTGCTCCCCGGGCATCATCACTAGATTGTGCACGTTTTTTTGCAAGGAAGCGAGATCCTCCACATTGATAATGGCTTCAGCATCTTCGCGCATGATGTAGTCGGAATGCTGCATTGAACGTATGTGTTGTCCGGCAATACCTACCATGACCTCAGTGATTTTCAGGCCAGAATTCTCTTCGGCCACTTTTACTGCGGCTTGAATGCTTTCAATGGTGAGCGTAATATTCGCTACCACCCCGCGTTGGACACCGAGGCTTTTACTTTTTCCAATACCCAAGACTTCAATCTTACGGTGCTCGTTTAATCGGCCCACTACGGCTACAATTTTAGTGGTTCCGATGTCCAGACCTACTGCTAAAGGGGCGTTCTGTGTCATCTCGTTTTGCTTACTACTTGGTTTTTATATCGCAAGTCAATGCTTTTTATTTCTTCAAGTTCTTGCGTCGGTTTAGCGGCATAGAAGGCGCTCAACTTTCGCAGGTCACCAGCCAATTCATTGCCGATATTTGCTGTGATGTGGTGCGCATATCCTTGAGGAATGAGCACTACATACGACGCGTTTACCTCCATTTGTGCTAGGCCGTCAAAAGTGAATGCAGGGCTGGCAATCACTTCGTCTAATAGTAGACCGGCTCTAGCGGCATTTGCACTGTCTTTCACCCCTGTAATAATGGGCAAGTCCAGTGGTGTTTGTCTCGGTGCTGGTAGAAGCTCGTGCGCTTCTGTAAGCAAAAACGGTTCATCGTTCATGAAGACTTTCGCCTTCGCTTGCTTTGAAACCACGTTTACGACCAAAGACTGATTTAAATTCCAATATACCTGTGCATCGGCCACGTACGGCAAGGCTTCCAAAGAGGTTTCTAACAAAAAAATAGGAGTCTTCAGCGCACTAGAATCGGGCTGTGCGCTTAAAAAAGCATCGATCAGCGGCAATACTTCGGGTCGAACAACAAGCGCCTGATTATCAGGGTGTTGAAACGATATTTCGATTGTATCAAAGGCTGCATTTTTCCAATGTTGCATGCTCAGCACAGCGCTGAAAATCAGTCCTGCACCGAAGATGATACTTAAAGCGGTATATAAAAGCCGTTTCTTTTTCATCGCAAAACAGCTTTTAATTGGGGTACGGTGTCGCCAATATCACCGGCGCCCACGACCAGAACCACATCGTACTTTTCTTTACGTACTGCCTGAGGGAGTGCCTCTAAATTGCAGGTTTTGGCACCAGGGATTTGCGCTGCTAGAGCAGTAGAATGTATACCTTCAATGGGGTGCTCCCGAGCGGCGTAAATAGGTAAAAGAATGCAACGATGTACGCGTTTAAGTTGCGTTACAAATCCGTTAAAGAAATCGCGCGTGCGAGTGTATAAATGGGGTTGAAAGCACAGCAGTATGTTCTTTTCAGGGTACATTTCGTTTAGGCTATCGATCAGTGCTTTGAGCTCCGTGGGATGGTGGGCGTAGTCTTCGATGAGCGTAGTATTTCCCTTCAGGTGGTATTCAAATCTGCGTTGTATTCCTTCAAAGGTCGGGAGCGCTGCTGCGATCTGTTCTAAAGAAACTCCTGCATGATGCGCAAGTGCTGCAGCAAGGACCGCATTGTAGACGTTGTGTTTGCCAGGCATGAAGAGCTTTGTTTCAAAGTGGTCATTTCCGAGATGAAGTGTAAACGTGTAGGAACCCTGATTGGCGTGAATATTCGTAGCAAAGGAGTGGTTGCCTGTGCTGCCGACAGCCGTAGTTTTCTTTAAGCCTGTCCCGGTAAACGTTGGCCCTTCGACCTGTTTTATGAAGGCATCAAAGGTGTTGTTTAGATCAGTTTCGTCGTCGTAAATATCGAGATGATCTGCATCGGTAGTCGTTATAGCCGCAGCGTTTGGATGAAGGTGAAGGAAGGACCTGTCAAATTCATCGGCCTCCACAATCATCCACGGGCCATCGCCCAACCTGTAGTTGGTGCCGGACGCGCTTAAGATTCCCCCAATAAACGCAGTCGGGTTTAGTCCGGCCGACGTTAAAAGGTGCGTAAGTATTGCGCTGGTACTGGTTTTTCCGTGTGTTCCAGCGACAGCAAGCGTTTTGTATCCCATAGTGAGCTGGCCTAATGCAGCCGCACGTTTAATGGGTTCATACGCCTCAAAAAACAAGCGCCATGGATGTGTCGATGCAATTGCAGGTGTATAAATAACCGTAGTTTCTGCTTCGGACCAACCTGGATACGCCGATGTATCTTCCGTATAGCAAAGTAGTGCACCTTCCTTTTCCAATGCTTCCGTCAGCTCCGTTTTGGTGCGGTCAAAACCGAAAACAGGAATGTTTTGATGCAGAAAATGACGCGCCAAAGCACTCATGCCGATCCCGCCGATCCCAATGAAAACGATATGTGAGTGTTTTTTTATCACGCAATCAATTCGCTAATCAGGGTGCATATATCTTGGGTCGCTTTGGGGAGGGCAAGTTTCTTAATATTCTCGCCTAATCGGTCCCTGCGCTCGGTGTTTTGATACAGCGCTTCAAGTTCAATAGTGAAGCGCTCGTCCAATTCTATTTCCGGAATGAGCACTGCCGCTCCTATTTCACTCAATGCACGCGCATTATGCGTTTGGTGGTCTTCCGCGACATTCGGGCTTGGAATGAGCACTGCACCTTTACCGATCAAACAGAGTTCGCTTAACGTACCTGCTCCTGCGCGACTTACGATCGCATCTGCCGCGGAATAAGCTGTAGCCATGTCATCAATAAACGCATGCACTTTCACCGTCTCAGAAGTAAGCGACACGTATTCGTCTTCGTATAGTTTCCCGCACTGCCAAAAGATCTGCCAGCCTTGTTGCAGAAGGGTAGGAAGACTCTTTTCCATTTGTTGGTTGATGGCTCGCGCACCTAAACTCCCGCCTAAAATGAGTAGTGTCGGTCGTTTAGGGTCGAGGTCTAATCTCTTTTTGCATTCGCTTTGTTCTGGTAAAGGATTTGTGAATGCTTCTCGCACAGGGTTGCCCGTAAGGTGTACTTTATCTATTGGGAAAAACCGCTCCGCATTTTTATAGGCAGTGCAAATGGCTTTCGCCTTCGCACCTAATTTAATGTTCGTTACACCCGCAAAGCTGTTTTGCTCTTGAACAACAGTGGGAATACCCATACGTTGTGCCATAAACAATGCCGGTCCGCTTGCATAGCCTCCCGTCCCAATCACTGCATCGGGATTACGCGTCTTTAAGATCTTGCGACACAACCACAGGGCATAAACTAGTTTGAACGGGACGCTCCAGCTTTTCCAAGGTTTTTGACGGTTAATTCCAGCGATGGGTACACCGGTAATTTTAAATCCAGCGTCCGGTACTCTCGTCATTTCCATCTTGCCTTTAGCGCCTATAAAATGAATTTCAGCATCTGGATACTCTGCTCTTAGGCCATTGGCAATACTTAACGCCGGGAAAATGTGTCCTCCGGTTCCGCCACCGCTAATGATAAAACTTTTAGACATGGGCTTCAGCATTTTCTTGTTCTTCCTGGCTTTGTGCGCTTTTGCCGACTACCTTTTTGACATCAGTATGGCTAACGCTCAGTATGATGCCCAGTGCGATACAGGTCATCCATATGGAGGATCCTCCAGCACTTAAGAAAGGAAGCGTTTGTCCTGTGACAGGCATGAGGTTGGTAGCTACCCCCATATTCACGAGGGTTTGTAAGATCATACCAGAGGCCGCCGCTAAGACAAGTAAGGTGCCAAATTTGGTATGGGCGCGTCTCGCAATTCGCACAAAGCGTCGAAAAAGTGCCATGTAAAGGAGTACAACACCGCTTGCGCCGATAAGGCCGTATTCTTCTGTTATGACGGCAAAAACAAAGTCCGAATTCGATTGGGGTAGGAAGTTTTTCTGTACACTTTTCCCCGGTCCTTTACCAAAGAGTTGTCCCTCTGCAATGGCCATCTTCGCAAGATCGGTTTGGTAAGATGCGTCGGAATCAGATGTGCCGAAGTTTACGATTCTTGATTTCCAGGTATCGACCCGGTTTGAAATTCCAGGGAAGGCAAGAACTATTAAGATGAAAAGAGTCAGGACTACCCCGCCAATACCGATGATTTTTCCTAAATGTTTCCACGGAACACCGGCGGCAATCATTAGAATGAAGGTCATCCCGAAGATGATAGCAGTTGTAGAGAAATCGGCCGGTAAAATAAAAATAAGCGTAAGAGCAATAGCGCCTAGCGGGTAATACAAGCTTTTAAACAATGCGAAGTCTCGGGGTTTTGCCAACCAACGGGCGAGCCAAACCAGCAGCGCTAACGAAGCAAAAGCTGAGGTTTGAAAACTCATGTTTATAACCGGAATACGTACCCAACGTGCGGCATTTGTGCCGCCCACAGTACTTCCTTGGAATAAGGTCACCATTAGGAGGACGATAGCAGCCGGCAGTATGATGATCGAAAATTTACCGATGATTCTGAAGTTTAATCGGTGTACGCTGTACAAAAAGAAGCCGCCCAAGACTAAATGAATAAGGTGTTTGGTCAAAAATCTAAATGTGTTTCCACCGCCATATTTGTATGCAAGGGAGCTACTCGCACTATAGATAGGCAAGAAGCTCACTAGCATGAGCAGTAAAATGAGGCCCCAAAGGAATTGGTCCCCTTTTAGATATTTCTGGACTGTATTCACCGTATTCTGTCTTAGAGCATGCGTACTGCGTTTTTGAATTGGCGTCCGCGGTCTTCATAGTTTTCGAAGAGATCGAATGAGGCGCAGCACGGGCTGAGCAACACTACATCCCCTTTATCCGCTATTTTTGATGCTGCGCGAACCGCATCTTTCATCGTTTCTGCTTCAGCGAAGGCTGGAACTTCTCCAAAAGCTGCTTTGATTTTCTCATTATCTAAACCCAAGGCAACGATACCCTTTACTTTTCCTTCAACGAGCTGGAGTAATTCCGCATAGTCATTTCCCTTGTCCACACCGCCAACGATCCAGACCACAGGCTTGCTTTGGCATTCTAAGGCGTAGTATGTAGCGTTTACATTCGTTGCCTTGCTGTCGTTGATGTATTCTACACCGCTGATGTTCAAAATACTTTCCAAACGATGCTCGAGTGAATCGAAAGTAGATAGTTGTTTACGCACGGTTTCTTTCCTAATGTTCATCAAGCGGCTGCTTAATCCGGCAGCCATACTGTTGTACATGTTGTGCTTTCCTTGTAAGGCGAGTTCTTCAATAGTCATTGCTTCGTTATTTAGTTGAATGGTTATTGTGTTGTTTTCTTTCGTTGTTATTCTGTGCGGCCCTGCTGGTGTGTCAGTTCCATAGGCCAATAGTGTTGGAGGGTTGGAATGCTCTTGCAGCCACTGCTCTACAGCTGTATTCGTAATAGGGTCATCGTCGCAGTAGATGAATTGCCCGGTGGTATAGGTGGCCAATTGCATTTTACTAGCCGCATATTTTTTCAAGTCGTATTCGTAGCGGTCGAGGTGGTCGGGGGTGATGTTTGTTAGTATGCCTTGGTCCAATTTTAGTTCGAAGACATCGTCTAATTGGAAACTGCTCAACTCCAAAACCACTGCTTCAGGATCTGGCTCAGCGTTCAGCATTCGATTCGCCAGTACACCGGCCAAACTCTGACCAATATTTCCCGCCAAAACGGCATCCATTTCAGCTGCCATAATGTGGTGACACAAGGTTGCAGTCGTGGTTTTACCATTACTTCCTGTGATCCCTATTAGTTTCGCCGAAGTGTAGTGGGCTGCCCAGTCTACTTCGCCTAGAAGGACTGCTCCGCCGGCTTTCAGTGTTTTTATGATTGGAGCCGAGTGCGGAATTCCGGGGCTCTTTATAATGGCAGCTGCATCATTTAATCGGTCCACATTGTGACCGTTTTCCTCATAGTCGATTCCCCACTGATCCAACTGCAGTTTGTCTTTCTCAGAAAGCACTTTTGCGTCGCTGAGAAATGCAGGAATACCCAGTGCATAAGCTAATTGCGCTGCGCCCATGCCGCTGATGCCGGCACCAAGTATGGCGATATTTGGGTAGGGGTGATTCAACTTATCTCAGCTTCAAGGTTGCGATTGCTAATACTGCGAGCATGATACCTACAATCCAGAATCGAGTCACGATTTTAGTTTCCGGGTATCCCTTCTTTTGGTAGTGGTGGTGTAGTGGACTCATCAAGAAAATCCGGCGGCCTTCACCGTATTTTTTCTTCGTGTATTTGAAGTAACTCACTTGTAAAATGACACTGACATTCTCTGCTAAGAATACTCCGGCTATGATGGGCAATAAGAACTCTTTACGAACGGCCAGTGCGATGACGGCTACGATGGCGCCAATCGCTAGTGATCCCGTATCGCCCATAAAGACTTGTGCTGGGAAGCTATTGTACCATAGGAACCCTATAGCCGCTCCGATAAATGCTGCGGTGAAAATCACAAGTTCCCCTGAATTAGGGATGTACATAATGTTGAGGTAGCTTGAGAAAACGATAGAACCACTAACGTAGGCTAGAACCAGTAGGGCTGTTCCTGCAATCGCTGTGGTGCCCGTAGCTAATCCGTCCAATCCGTCGGTCAAATTGGCTCCGTTTGAAACCGCCGTAATGATAAAGATGACTGCAAAAATATACACCAACCAGGTCCAATTCGATCCAGTAGGTCCCAACCATCGGGTGAAGATTTCGTAGTCAAATTCGTTGTCTTTCAAAAAGGGAATGGTGGTTTTCGAACTCTTTACCGCATCACCATAAGTCGCCGCAGGCGCCTCTTCACCAGCCTCCCATGAGACAGTTTCTACTACAGGTAGCTTTTCTTTGATGGTGACTTCAGTGTGGAAATACAACGTACTCCCTACAACAACACCAAGCACAATTTGACCGATGACCTTGAAAATTCCACGCAGTCCTTTTTTATCCTTTTTGAAGACCTTAATGTAGTCATCCAGAAAGCCAATAGCGCCCATCCAAAGGGTGGAAATGAGCATCAATAAGATATAGATATTGTCCAATTTTGCCCAGAGCAGCGTGGGAACTACAATCGCCAAAATGATAATCACTCCTCCCATTGTTGGTGTACCCGCTTTTTGATTTTGACCTTCTAGGCCAAGGTCGCGAACGGTTTCGCCGACTTGTAAGCGTTGTAGTCTGTCTATCAGGCGTTTCCCGAACAACATTGAAATAATTAATGAGGTAATCACCGCCATTGCGGCTCGGAAAGTGATGTACTGAAACACACCTGCTCCTGGGATGTCGTAGGCTTGGTCTAAATAAGTAAATAGGTAGTACAGCATAATTAGTTGTTTAGGAAGTTTTGTACCTCTTCGACATCATCGAAGTGCGTACGTTCTCCTTTGATTTCTTGGTATTTTTCATGGCCTTTCCCCGCAATGAGAATGATATCGCCTGTTTGTGCGAGCATAAGCGCGCTCTTGATAGCTTGCGCGCGGTCTTCAATGGTCAAGGTTCTTGCCTTTTGGTCGGGACTCAAGCCGGCCTCCATATCTGCGAGTATCGCGTTGGGCTCTTCGTTGCGTGGGTTGTCACTTGTCAATATGACTTTATTGCTTTCATTCGCTGCAATGGCGGCCATTTGAGGACGTTTTCCTTTGTCTCTATTACCACCACATCCCACCACTGTGATAATCTTTCCACGTCCCTGGTTGAGGTCATTGATGGTGCTTAGCACATTTTGAAGTGCGTCGGGTGTGTGTGCGTAATCCACCACGGCTGTGATGTTCTTTCCCTGAATAGTTTGGAACCGACCGTCCACGGATTTAAGGATGCTAATGGCGGTAAGCAATTGAAGCGGGTCTTTGCCCAATTCCACACCAACCGCATAAATGGCACATAGGTTATAAGCGTTGAAATCACCTAAAATGCGTGACCAACACTCTTGATTGTTCAACGTTAAAAGCATTCCGTCGAACCGACGTTCTAAAATTTTCACCTTATAATCTGCAGGGAACTTCAATGCGTAGCTCTTCACCTTAGGCTTCGTTTGGCTAATCATGGTTGGGCCGTGTTTGGTATCCTCGTTATACAGTGCTATAGCTTCCGATTTTAGCCCGTCGAAGAGTATTTTTTTCGCTGCGATATACCCGTTCATATCACCGTGATAATCCAGGTGGTCTCGGGTAATATTAGTGAAGACAGCAACGTCAAAATCCACATGTGCGGCACGGTGTTGTACCAAGGCGTGAGAACTCACTTCCATAAAGCAGTACTTCACGCCGGCATCTGCCATAGCACGCATATGCTCTTGAACGGCCAATGCATCGGGTGTGGTATGCGTGGCTGGCAGGGTTGCTCTTCCAATACGCACTGCTATAGTGCTCAGCAGCCCGCAGAGTTCTCCTTCAAGTTCGCTAAATAGGTTGAAGAGTAGCGTTGCTACGGTGGTTTTACCGTTTGTACCGGTGACCCCAATGACCTTCATTTCCTCACTAGGATTTCCAAACCAATTCGCTGCAACAGCGCTCAACGCGAAGGCACTGTCTTTGGTTTGAATGTAATGAATGCCTGTCCTTGTTTTTGCAGGGATTTTTTCACACACTACTGCAATAGCACCTGCATCAAGTGCGGTTTCGATATAGTCGTGACCGTCTACTTGCGTACCAGAAATGGCCACGAAAAGTGCATTTTTTGCCGATTTTCTGCTGTCGTAGCAAACACTCTCAATAGCAATTTGAGTATTCCCGACAATTTCTTGGATGCGGACCCCGTAAAGCAAGTCTTTTAGTAGTTTCATCGCAGTACCAGTTTAATAGTGGAACATTGGTTGAGTGGGGTGCCTAAGACCGGTTCTTGCCCCACGACACGCCCCGTACCTGCTAATGCAACGGAAAGTCCTTGACCTTCTAACAGTCGCGTAGCTGTGCGCGCATCTAGTCCATTAAGACTGGGCAGAAAGTTTTTTTGGAATGCTTGTTCGAATCGGTCCTCGCTTACTGTCGTGGTACGTGCAGCAATCAATTGATCGCTGATCAAAGTTGTAGGGCTTTCAGGCAGCTGGCTGTATACTTCATCAGCGATAGCTTTAAATACAGGCCCCGCGACGATATTCCCGTAATATCCTTTGTAGTAATCGGGCTTGTTGATCACAACAATGCAGCTGTACTTAGGGTCGTTCGCGGGAAAATAGCCGGCGAATGAGCTTTGGTAGTCCTTCCCTCCACGCCAGTAATTCAACTGACAAGTACCTGTTTTACCTGCAACGGGTATACGCTCGTCGTAAATATTTTTGGCCGTTCCAGAATGCACTGCGCCTTCTAGCATGGCTTGGAGTTTATACACGACCTCTTGAGAGCAAATCGCAGGGTTGAGAATGTCAGTTTCAAAGTCCTCCACGATTCGTCCGTGGTCCATGATGCGTTCAACAATCTGAGGTTTAACCATGGTACCGTTATTCGCCACTGCATTGTAAATGGTTAATAATTGGAGTGGTGTGAATTCAACGCCGTAA
>ERZ767114.239-NODE-239-length-35233-cov-12.169871_pt1 | contig 35233 bp, 50 predicted proteins | sample MGYA00374952_ERZ767114 | MGnify/ENA primary metagenome ERZ767114 (study PRJEB28939, sample SAMN06267156) | marine metagenome | isolation source: Columbia River Estuary | place: USA:Columbia River Estuary, USA | collected 2012-05-05 ... | reverse complement strand
TTCTTGTGCTTCGGGCTATCAATTCTGGTATAATTGTCCAGAATATACATAATCAATCTATTATCATCCTTCCTGTAATAGTCGTTAAACTCTATTTCAAGTAGGCTCTTATGTTCTTTACCGTTTCTCCCAATTCTAATATAGTCGGCTGCCACGTAGATTATGCCATCTAGAAATTCCTCCCTAGCCATCTCCATCCATGAGTTTGTACGGGTCCCCCATGTCCGTGTATCATCATTTACCCGGACACCGTGATTATACTTTCTCAACCCTAGTTCCAGCCGGGAAAGAAGTTCTTCCGCGGGCGGCTTTGGCGACAGTGTTCCACTTCTTTCGTGCATTATTTACATTCATATTAGCTCTAAACTTTAACCAATATTTTCTATAGTCGTCCAATTTCTTTTTGGTTGGGGGGTTCTTTTGGTTCATGGCGTAGTTTGCAACCGCGCGACGATATGAACTTTTCAAATTATAGGCGATACCCGTAACGTTTGCGGTGTTCATGTAAAACTTCTTTTCGAGTTCCCTCTTTCTCTGCATTTTCCACTGAGAAACCATATTCTTTTTGATGGCATCGACATCCTTCTTGAAAGGTACACCCTTTTTGTTTACCTTTGAAATAGAGTTTATTTCCTTCTTAACATTCCTTACATCTTGGTTCAGGGAAGGTTTATATCTCTTCATCCATTTGTCCCCATAAAGTTTGGTGAGATCCTTTCGGATAGAGTTATCATTGAGTCGTCTCTTCCTAAGAGCATTTTGTTGAATCATAGTCCGCTCTAAATTTGCCGCAAAGTTATTATTGTTATTATTGTTGCTATTTGGGGACTTTGGCTTTGGCTTTGGCTTTGGCTTAGCCAGTTCATTCCGAGCCTTTTCAATCTTCTTACATATAGAAACTTTGGTTTCTTTAGGGTCTATGGCTATGTTTAGGATAGTCGCGACACGGATGAGTTCCTTTTTGGGATAATCGATGCACGTTTTTTTACCAACGCGGAATTTAGAACCCGTACCCGCGAGACGTACATTTTTACCACTGTTCTTAAATGTGACGTTCTTTTTGTTATTTTTGGCTTCAATCTTTTTACATATCTCCACCTTCGATGTTTTTTTGGTTATGTCTACGATACCCATTTTTTTGGCCATGTCTAGGAGTTCAGCCTTTTTTAGACTCACACACTTTTTTGCACCAATCATGAACACGAGGGCGCGGACTTGACGCCCACGTGGTTTGGTCGCTTTGGTGGGTCGAGCACGGGGCATTGTGATTTTCGTCGTCTTTTGAGCCTTTTTGGGAAATACACCTGTCACATTGATGAGACTATTTCGATATAAAATCTGAATAAGTTCCCCACCTGCATTGTAGGCCTCCATCATGTCCTTGGGATTCTTGGCTCCCGAAATCTGTATGTTTCCAGATTTGGACAGAATGAACTTATGATTCTTGAATGTCATATACAAGAAGGGAGCCAACTCGGGTTCGTAGGAAACGTAGGATATTTCATACTTATTTTGAAGTCTCGCAACTTTCACCATATCCGTGAATATACCATTGAACATAAAGGTTCCACTGAGATTGTTGTACTCAAATGGATTGTATAAGAATGATTGTTTTTCTGTATACTTCCCTACGACGAAATTTCGAATAAGCTCAGCTTGATTGGAAATATCACTTCCAACGAAGCCCCCTGAAAACCGAATCTTACCGTTTCTATAGATGTTCACGGTGCCTCCCTTAGATTCCATGTCATTAGAGATTTTCAATTTGATTTGGACGGTAGAAAAGTTTAGGTTTATATTTCCCTTTGGTCCGTAATTTTTTGTGTGAGAAAAACCAGTCTTAAATTGACCGTACACACCGCGAAGGTCTTCAGTGTCTACATAAAGACCTTCACTAATGGGAGTTCGACCAACTGGTGGTCGCATAAGTATGGCTTTAAGATCTACACGATTCCCCGGTCCAAAATTCCTGTTTACTGTGGCATTAAACATCCCTAAATTTAACTTACTCAGAGTGACGGGTACAACTTCTGGCGCACCCACCTCATTCAAAAAATTTTTCATTTCGTTTTCGTTATTTAAAAATTCAGAAAATTCACCATATTTGGTATCGTTTACAATATTTCTTTCTAGTCGAGGGGGGAAAGAAGAATTACTTGGTGTGATCTCAACACCAGAACTTCGTATAAATTCCCTGGCCTGTTGGCTCATATTACTATTGGTGAGTATTTTTTTTTTAAAAGTTATCTGAGAACTCCACGGCGTCTTCGGAGATTACATCTAACCCATATATAATTGGTTGCTTGGGGTAGGTCCTACCCTTGTAGGTTACAACCTCATCCCTTACTTCAATTTCCCTAGAACTGAATGGACCGGCATAGAAGTCCTGGTGAAATTTATGTTTCCCAAGGTTATTCGCTTGGCAATGTTGATTGAACACCACTATAAACATCTTCTGTGGGACGAATAGGTCTGCACCAAAGTTGACATTTGTAGACTCTAGGAAGTTCGTCAGGGTACTCGCAACCATCGCCACCTGTTTCTGAATCTTCTTGAAGTATGCAGGTACCACATTCCAAATGTCCTTGTCGTTGTACTTTCTCGAGTATTCAAGATACGCTTTGACGCACTTGTATAAAATGATGGGCAACTCCTTATCAAGCTTCTTGTCCAACTGGGGGTCTGCGTCCTGCACCTGTTTACTGAAGTTCCAAGGTAAAATACGGCGGAGAACGGATCCAGAGTTATCCTTCCAATTTGGAACTTCGTTACCACCCAGTACTCCTGGGACAGTCCATTCAAAAGACATAGCAGTCTTATTCTTCACCGCGATGGAAACATCTTCCCCCGAAACGATGGACTGGAACTCCGCCTGTTCTAGGGCTAGGTCACCTTTGACCTCTGGGGCGATGAACATGAAGGAGTCCTTGATCGCCGAGAGTCCAAACTTCTTCTCGATGTTGTTCGAGAGGGTCCCAACGTCTTCACTCTCGTAGAACTTCTTGAACACCTTGGTGATGAGGGTGGACTTTCCGGATCTCGCGATACCCTTGAAGAATGGGATAACCTGCCACGAATCCATATCGTTCACATCGAAGCAGAGCCGACCACCCATGACATAGGCCCAATTGCAAACTTCCTCCTCAAATTTCTGGTACCTCAGTACACTATCAAAGTAGGGGGTTGGGATGTCCTGCCACCTTTCGATGTCCGGGAAGTCGTCAAACTGCTGGTCAAAGTACTTACACGCCACAATGGTGGGGTCGAGGCACATAAACTCCTTACTCTTGTAGGGATAGAACCGACAATCGTATATATCTTCCGCGATATACTGTTTACCAACGAATACACCGTTTCTGAAGGACCAAACGTGTCGTCTCTTCTCGATCTGCGGAAATTGGTGATCGACACACTTTGACACATTTTCAATTACATCCCTGAATACTGAACCTCTACTCGTGAAGTTTTTCCAGTTGTTGAAGTCGTCATCCTTCTGTGAGAGGGAGTGTACAAAGTCCTCGATGGTAAACTTTGGGTTCCATGCACGCGTTCGAAACCCTTCGATGGTCTTAATTTCTTCACAACAGTATCCCTTGTATCGTCTGTACCCAGACTTATAGGTCTGGTCAAGGGTGTAGAGTAGACATTTCTGGAAGGGGGTGGCACTCTCAATCTCATCTTCATCCATAGTGGAAGGATCTGCACTTGTGGTGATTTGGGGTATCGCGGTGGGGTTGACGACACGCTCAAAGGATGTATAGTGCCTTCGGATATTTTCATATCCATCATTTACCTGTTTGAAAACATTATTAACCCTTTTAATAAGGGGGACTTCGACATCATCGGATTCCTTCTTATGAAGCTTCGTTTCCCGGATATAGTTCTTTAGATCGGAAAGAAACCTTCGATGTCGATTTTTGATATCTTTGATCGCGAGTATGTCTATCCTCGATGGTTCGGGGTTACCCTCAATACTGAAATTATCAGGATGAATGTACTGTCTGTACCCCAACTCACGGGCGTTCCTATAATCACCCGTCCTCAGGTCCCATCGAAATTCCAAGGAATCAACCGTCCTATAAATTTGTTCCATATTCATCGAACGGATTTGTTGCTTGTGAAGTTCCGCCAAAGCTTCATAAGTATTAGGTTCCTTGTCGATGAAGTGGGTTTCTTCCATTTATATTTACTATACTTTATTCCTTAAGCATTTTGAAGCTTGCTCAAAATCTTTATGAGTATTTTATTTTGGTTCTGTAGTTGAAGACCAATGTTGACTAGGGCTGTACATACTGTATCCCCTTCTGGGGTAGCGAGTAGAGAACCCATAAATTCCGCCATGTCAATTCCCTCTTCAATTCCATGATCTTCGAAAAGATCTTCCTCCTCTTCGGTTTCCGTGTCGGATACAATTTCTCCTTCTTCGATTTCAATTTCTTCTTCAGGCTGTGACGACATTTAAACTTGACTGAGAAAAATTGGATCGCGAAATTTCGCAGAATTATTTTCTCTGTATATAGTACAACAACTCTCAAAATGGCCGGTGGTCTCATGCAACTCGTAGCGTACGGCGCCCAGGATGTTTACCTTACCGGTAACCCTGAGGTGACCTTCTTCCAGGCGAAATACAAGCGCCACACCAACTTCGCGATGGAGAACATCGAGCAGACCGTCAACGGTACCGCCTCCGGTGGTGGCCGCGTGTCCGTCACCGTTGCGCGCAACGGTGATCTCGTCGGTGACATGTACCTCGAACTCAAGTCGAAGGCGGCCGACTCCAAGGTCGCGTGCTGGGTCGCGGAGCGTGCGATCAACAACGTTGAGCTTTCCATCGGTGGTCAGCGCATCGACAAGCACTACCAGAAGTGGTGGCGCATGTACTCCGAGCTTTACTTGGATGAGTCTAAGAAGCTTGCGTGGGGTAAGATGACCACCGCGGCGGACACGAAGACTGTCTACCTCCCCCTCATCTTCTTCTTCAACCGCAACCCAGGACTCTACCTCCCCCTCATCGCCCTCCAGTACCACGAGGTCCGCATCGACTTCGACCTTGCGTCCGACTTCGGTACCTACCTCTACACCGACGTCTTCAAGGTATGGGCGAACTACATCTACCTCGACACCGAGGAGCGTCGTCGCTTCGCCCAGAAGGGCCACGAGTACCTCATCGAGCAGGTGCAGCACACTGGTGTCGACACCGTCGATTCCACCAAGCAGGTCCGCCTCTCCTACAACCACCCCGTTAAGGAGCTCGTGTGGTGCTTCTCCAAGCCAGCTGCGGTGAGCTCCCTGTGGAACTTCACCACGCGTTCTGACAGCGCGAACGTCGTTATTGAGTCCGACCAGACCATCGCGACTTCCAATGCGTTCATTGCCCCAGCTGCGCAGGGTTCCCCCCTCCTCAAGCTCGGCACCGATGGTGGTAACGAAATCTATTCGGAGGAGGTCGCCGGTCCCCTCGATACCTTCAAGCTTGTCCTCAACGGCCAAGACCGCTTCAAGGAGCAGAAGGGTAAGTACTTCAACCAGGTCCAGGCCTACCAGCACCACACTGGCGCCCCCTGCCCCGGTATCTACTCGTACTCCTTCGCGCTCAAGCCAGAGGAGCACCAGCCAACTGGTACCTGCAACTTCTCGCGCATCGACAACGCGCAGGTTGCGGTCACCCCAGTTGCGGCGCAAAATGGCGCGACCTCCATGCACATGTTCGCGACCAACTACAACGTCCTCCGCATCCAATCGGGTATGGGTGGCCTCGCGTTCTCCAACTAAATTGCTTACCGCATTTTAGTAAATAATTAAATAAAACTTCATTTTTAAAATGCACAGTACCAATGCTGTTTAAAAATGATTAGCACGCCTAAGTTGACCTATATTTTTTTGTTTTCTAAACTAAAATGCGCAACTTTTCACGTGCCGAATTGATTTCTACTCTGTCTATGATGTTATGCACCGTAGAAAATAACCCTGATATGGAAGTTCGTAAAACTATGGCACTGTCTATCTTTGAGGTTACAGTCAGTTATTACAATCTTCTCACACAGGAAAAGGGTGATAAGAAACTCATTCAGACCTTTTATGATAAGGCAAAAGGGCGTAGTGATTCCAGATTTACAAAGTATGTTCATAAATTCGAAGAACTTACTAGGCCGCCGCCGCCACCCCTGCGCCGATCGGCCCGGCTACTTAAAAACTAAAATTTATATTGAAATATCATGATAGCTGTAGGTCAAACCTACGCCATCGGAAGACAACGCACCTATCGACAACGAAAAAAAGCTGAGAAAAAACCATGTATGGAGAATGCTGACGCACTTTCATGTGCAATTCGCCATACAAGATGTTTGGGGTGTCCGTATAATAATTTTTTTAGACCCGATAGAATCACCGCGAAGACGAAGCAGGACGAAGCAAAAAAATAACTAGACCCAAACCGAAAACCAATCTTTTCCTGATTCTCCTCAAAAAGTTTTCTCGATTTCGTCCTTTAATTTTGTGATGAGCATTTTTAAGAGCGTTACATATTTCTAAATACTCACCATCGGTCAATCTATATTTATATTCCTCGACAACCTTCATTAGATAACCTAAGTCGGGATCCATTTATATAGATTGATAATTTAATGATCAAAAGACTTCTCGACATTTTTGTTAAAGTAGAGAAACCCATGTTGGGACGTTGGAAGGTTAAGACATGTGAGGATCTGACCACCTCTATAAACTCCGTTTACCAAAATAGAGACCATTGTGGTGACATCATTTGTAAGACCCCAAAGAAGGCTGTTGAATATCACGAGTTAAAAAAGAACGACAATAAGTAAGTATGTACGAAATTTACACAGATGGAAGTTGTTTGGGGAACCCCGGTCGCGGTGGTTGGGCTGCTATTGGGGAGGGTATGAAACTTGGAGGTAATCTGAGGGACACCACCAACAATGTAATGGAAATGACCGCTGTCGTAAAGGCTCTTGAAAAGTGTCTGGAATTGGGAATCCTTTCGGTGCGTATTTTTACGGACAGCAACTACGTGAAACAGGGAATCACCACGTGGATAAAAAACTGGAAACGGAATGGGTGGAAGACTGCGTCAGGGACGCCTGTGAAAAACAAGGAACTTTGGATTGAGATTGACACCCTCACTCATAAAATGGACACCATCGATTGGAAGTGGGTCAAGGCCCACAATGGAAATCCCCAGAACGAGGCGGTTGATGCCTATGCGAGAGAGTGTGCAAATATTCTCAGCACTTAGTAGATATGGGTGAAGAGGATGTGCCCCATTGTTGGTGTGACAAACAAGAACAATTATTAGTCAAATGGGCAGAGAAGGCGGCTGGATACCGCTGGCTTCACAATCATGCTAGATTGTATTACAAGAAGCAGAATGATAGACTTTCATATCCAAGTATTATCATAGCAAGTTTAACGGGTGTTGGTGGTTTTGCTGTCCTATCCCCAACTAGTGGTGGTTCTGATATGAGCTCAGGTGCGCGTATGAATGTAACGATTATTCAATACATTTTTGCCTTTTTTAATGTAGTCGGGGGGATTCTCACGAGTATTTCCAAGTTTAGTCAATGTCAAAGTTTATCGGAATCTCATTCTTTGATGTGTATTCAGTATTCAAAGTTTTACAGAAACATAGATATGGAATTATCACTTGAAACCCAATATCGGGTGGACGTGGTAGATTTTGTTTCAAAAGCGAGGGAGGAATTCGATAGACTTCTCGATGATGCCCCCGATATTCCGGCAATTTCTATACACGCATTTAATGATGAATTTCCTAATAAGGAACACAAACCCGATGTATGTAATGGTTTGAGTATTATAACCGCATGTGAAACACCCAAAAAAAATAAGAATAAACTTATATCGAGGTGGTTTGCCGGACAGAACAGGAAGAGTGTAGATGTATCAAGAGAGATGACCGAAATAAATATTCAATAATACTATAATGACACCCATTGAAAAATTTAGAGTTATTATAACTATTGCATTGTTATATGGTTTCCTTTATAGTATGATGGACCCAGAGGAGTTTGGCTTCAGGTCGGCTATCGATCCCTACTATTTTTCATTTACAACGATGAGTAGTGTGGGTTACGGTGACTTGAGTCCCAAAACTGATCGTGCAAAGGTGTTGGTAATGACCCAACAGGCGTTCATTTTTGGTGAACTCTTAAAGTTATTGTTTAAACGAAAATCTAAATAACTTAGAGATATTTCTTCATACTATATAAATGAACACTGGAATCCTGATCGCTGGTGGCGCATGCCCGGGTGTCCATAACCTTGTAAATAAACTTACCTTATATGAAAAATCACAGGGTAATAATGTGTTTGGATTTAGACATGGATTTGGGGGGCTTAACATCAACGATCGTTCTGAAATGCCAACACTTTCACGTGAATCAATGAAACTCGAAATGGCTGTACACAGTTTAAAGGACATAGAACGCCTATACTGTCTTTGTGGAAATAAGTCTATGGAGAGTGCTGGTATACTCGCACTCGATGAAAGAGTGGATACGAATATTATCGGTATAGCCAAAACTATGTTTGATGACATCACGGGATTTGAGTCCGTGGGCGCGCGGAGTGCGGCGTTAAAGTTTGAAGAATACGTGGAGGAATCTTATTCAAAGGCTGTATCAGACCACTCAATCGTCTTAGTTGAAATGCCATCTGAAAAGATGATGACGAGAAATATTTACAATAAGGTTACCGATATCGTGAATGGTCTCACAGTAAATAAGATTTCTATGCACCAAATCAAAAACAATTACGATACGAATGGTTACGCCTTCGTTCTCATAACTGGAACGGACGACTATTGGGATATTGTAGAGTTTCTACAGCAAAATACTGACACCGATGTCTGTATCACCAGTCCTAGTTTTATAACACGCGAAATAGAGCCATGCCTCTATGATAAGATACTATCTGAACGGGTAGCTCGTGAGGCGTTTGAACATGCCCAGATTCAGACGAACTTTATCATCGGTGGAGGTGGTACTGTGAAGTTTGAGGATTATCTTGATATAGTATAGGTATGTTCAGAGAGATGTTCAATAATCCCAAGTTTGTGGGTGCTCAAACATCTCCACCCAACAACGTCGTCGTAGTAACGGAGGATGGGATAGAACATTACACTACACAAGAGTTTGTGTTCAAATCAGAGGCTATAATAGATAAACAATCTAAAGAAGTTAAAGGTACCCCACGAGGTAAAGAAAAGATAGTCCAACTCTTCATCGAACCGACAATTCGAAAGAAGGGGAGGTTCACCGTCACGATGTATGAGTTTTGATCCAATAGCTCAGTTGGTTAGAGCGTGGTGCTTATACACCGTATGTTTGAGTGGAGTCACATCCACATAAGGCACGCCAAGGTCACGGGTTCGAGCCCCGTTTGGATCATTTTTACATATGTGTCCCATATGTAAAAATGTTTTGAGAACCTAAGTTAATATTTATATTGTTTAAAATAAACAAAAACAATGACACTTAACTATTCCGACGACATTACTCTCGCTGAACTTGCGCGTCTCCTGGCGGAGGAGGAGTCTACTAATGGGAAAATAGACAATGGGAAGGACGAAGGGGAACCGGAAGTTTCTTCTGCTCCTCCGATACAATTTGTCGACGAGATGGAATTCTACGCAAGAAAGTTCTAAGTGATTGTATGAGCCCATATTGAAACGATTTAAAAATAAAATTTCAGATATATATATAATGTTACCAAAAAATCAAATTTTCGTATTCGAACATATGGTATCCGATGAAATGTGTGATAAAGTGATATCATTATTTCAAGAAGTACCATTACGTGAAGAGAAGTATGGTAAAAATTGTAACGTTGAATGTAAAATTTTTAAAGTGAATGATATAATTGACAATTTCAAACGTACATTCTTTGATAAAAGTATATTTGAAATTGTAGGAAATATTGTAAAGGAACTTCGTTCTTATAATATTGACATTTTCGGGGATTCCGGATATCAGATTAGGAAGATTCACGGACCTACAAGAATACACACGGATGGTGTATTGACTGGTGAGAATGTAAATCCAATGGAAATTCGAAATATGAGTATTATCATGGCACTAAATGAAGATTATGATGGTGGTGAATTATGTTTTCCCGAACAAGACTTTACAATAAAGTTAAAGAAAGGTCAAGCTGTGGCATTCCCCCCCTACTGGACACACCCACATTATACAAATGAACTGAAAAATAACACCTTTAGATATACCATAAATACATGGTTATATGGACGTTAAGATTTCATTATATAAGCAAGTGCAAAGTATGGTGGTAAGTTTGCATTAGTTCCACTTACACCCGTATTGTCTAATGACATAGCGTGAACGTGGCCATCATGTGTTGTAGTAGGTCTGGTCACAGTATCCGAGCCACCATTGTCACCTTTAGAAAATTGACGTTGATTGTTACCATCATCTACACCTGCTTGTTGTCTAGAACCCGACCACGAGTGACTATGTGCACCACCTGTCGCGGTTGAACCAGTGTGGGTGTGACTTACAACAACAGCGTCGGAACTACCACCTGTATCATTCATGCTATACAAGTTCCCTGCCCCGACAATGAATCTATCTAATAAATTGGGGGTTCCATTTTGGCCATCACATAAATACCACCCAGTTGGTACCGTAGCAATTGTACCCGACCACATAACAATAACACCACTCGGCACAAATGGATTACCCTCACCTGTCATTATCAATACATTTGTGGTTACAGTTTCAGCATTTATGTTTCCTGTCGTAAGATTAGAAGACACCACATTACCAGTTGTGGTTAATTCACCATAGACCTTAAGTTTCAAATCTTCTGAGGTAATTGGTACTACAGAAGAAACACCCGAATGACTTTCGGTGTAAGCCATTACAAGTTCATCGCTGGCTTCCAAAAAACTGACGGCTACATTTGATCCCGGTCTAGTCATAATAATACCCAAATCCGTTCCCAAAGAATTATTCTTCCCCAGTTCTATAATTGGATCTTGAATATTGAGGTTAGTTGTTTCCACTGTCGTTGTTTCCCCCTGGATTATGATATTACCTAAAATATTTAGGTCTTCTGTTATATGAACATTACCTTCTACATGGAGGGTTTTAGACGGATTATCCGTTCCGATCCCCACACTCCCTTCGAAGGATTGTAAACTTGTCGTGACCATTATAATAGGTCAAGGAAATTAAACCTGGTTTAACTACAAAACGAAGTTCTGGAACATCATACCAAATATCTTGTGCGATGAGACCATTTTGGGTTGATTACATCGTTTTCATAACGCTTTGAACGGCGACTGAACTGACTGAATTGACGAAAGACATCCTACTATTCACATAGATATTTAAGCTGTTCTTCGGTAGTAAAGGACAACTTGGTATGGCTGGACTATCGGGTGAGATTGACCGCTGCCCGCGGCTACGGAGCGACCAATCATATCATACTCTTTCATCTGATTAGAATTACCATCGGCAGCTTTAGGATTAGGATGCGTCCAAGTACCTAAATCATCGCTACCATACTTATTGAGATTAATTTGGTGTTGATGACTTGGGATTTGTGCTATGGTAAGTGTATGCGTTTTAGACCCGCCAGTCTCAAGTAAGGTATCGAAATCGGAGTCGTTCGTATCCTGCCCGACGAGTGTTTTCCCACTTCCAAAAAGAACCCAAGTTTGCCCCGAAAATCCAGACCACGCCGAATACATAATTTTCACGCTTCCAACAGGATAAATATCATCTACAGTAGCTCCACCTCCCGCTGATGAAATGGCACTATCTACCTCGGTCTTGGTGTAGGTAGTAGATTGGGGTGCGAAGTCTGTAGTATTCATAATTTCTCCAGTCGAATCATCATAGGTTAAGACACGACTTCCACTTGCAACGGATCTGATAGGCTTCACGTAGAATCTACTAACACCGGTTGTATCCAAGACAGTACCAGTAGCATTGAAGACAATGGAATTGTCATGCTGATTGGTCTTACCAGCCTCGTACCCTATGGCGATAGAGTTGGAACCTTGACCCGAATAACCCGCGGTGAACCCCATGGCAACAGAGTTGGAACCTTGATTTAAAAAACCCGCATTGTACCCCATGGCAATGGCCCTGACTCCCTGAGTGTATCGAGCACAATCTCCTCCCACAGCGACCCCACCGAAACCCTGATTAAACCGACCAGCCAACCAACCCACAGCGACACCTTGATCTCCCTGAGTATCCTGACCCGCTTGATACCCTATGGCGACGGTACCAGTTTTCTGATCTGTCTGACCTGCTTGGGACCCCACTGCGACGTTTTCATGTCTTTGAGTTGTCTGACCAGCTAGACGCCCTATGGCAACAGAGTCACGACCCTGTGCTGTTTGACCTGCTAGGTTCCCTATGGCGACGGTGTTTGCCCCCACTGCACCAGCAGATGTCCCTATGGCTATATTAGACACATCTGCGTCAAATCCAGTGTCAATTCCAGTGAGACTTGAACCATCACCGATAAATGAAGTCGCCGTAACGTTGCCCCCAACAACTATATTACTATCCACAGATAGACCTGTGGTGGCATTTGTAAGTTGAAGGGTATTCGAGGTTGTGTTTCCGAAATCGGATACGGACTGTAGTGTTGTAACTATACCAGTGAGTTCACTCCCGTCACCGTGTAGGTAGGTGGCTGTGACGTTACCAGTTGTGGTCAAGTCACCATAGACCTTAAGTTTCAAATCTTCTGAGGTAATTGGTACTACAGAAGAAACACCCGAATGACTTTCGGTGTAAGCCATTACAAGTTCATCGCTGGCTTCCAAAAAACTGACGGCTACATTTGATCCCGGTCTAGTCATAATAATACCCAAATCCGTTCCCAAAGAATTATTCTTCCCCAGTTCTATAATTGGATCTTGAATATTGAGGTTAGTTGTTTCCACTGTCGTTGTTTCCCCCTGGATTATGATATTACCTAAAATATTTAGGTCTTCTGTTATATGAACATTACCTTCTACATGGAGGGTTTTAGACGGATTATCCGTTCCGATCCCCACACTCCCCTCGAAGGATTGTAAACTTGTCGTGACCATTATAATAGGTCAAGGAAATTAATATCCCCATTTGAGCTTTATAGGGCTGACACCTGGATGGGTTCTTGAAAAGAACTCTTTCCTCCCATGATTACTATGACCTATGAGACTTTTATGACTTCTATCTATATACATATAGTCTCGTAAATCTTTATAGTATACTCGAGCACCTTTGGCGATAATGTCTTCATGTTTCATGTCAATGTGGTTATCCATTGGTAGGAAATGTTTTTTGTACTTTCTCATATTGTCGACGTTTATAAGATAACATTTTGTACTTGATATCCAATCAACTTTTTCTAGAGTTCCTTCAACTTTGTTAGGAAGTCTCGACAGACAGTGAAAAAAACACATTTCGAAGTTAGGACCCTTTTCGTCTATGACATTTTGGATCTCCTCATATAGTTGTGTTGACTTTATTACAACGTTATCTTCGAAAATCACAGCGTACCTGAGACCTTGTTTAAAACACCTGTTGTAAAATTCCATGTGACCCATAAAGCAACCAATGGCACCTAAATTAAAGTAAGTTATATCTGGTCTTCGTATATGGGGATTGTAATGCATTTCCATAGCCTTCTCGAAATACTCAGGTTCAATTAATCCCTCATATTCACGAGCAACCTTAACCTTCCTCGTATCAGGTCCATATATAATTTCGAGGGGTAAATCATTCTTATGACTTTGGATGAAACGTTCATGCCTCTTTTTTTCACTCTTTAGAGTTAGTAGGAAACACCTGTAATCATAATGTGAACGTTTCGATGCCACCCCACCACCTTTATGTACCAAAATGATAAGAACTAAAACAAATAATATCACAAATAGTATCATACCTACTTAAAAATTAGAAAATAAATAGAGGTATGGATACGGACACCTTCGTAAACTGGATTGGTCTGGTGAGCGCTATACTTATATCGGTCATGTTTATCCCCCAGGTAGTACATGTTCACAAGACTAAGGATACCCACGCTATCAATTATACTTTCCTTGGAATAAATGTCGTAGCGAGTATTTTGGGTTTGGTGTACTCTATACATTTCAATGTAGTTCCCATGATCGTCGCGAATACGTCTGCTGGTCTTTTTTCCGTCTCTTTGGCTGGTATGAAGTTTGTAAATGGACTTAAAGAGGAAACACCTGAATATGATATATCCACTCCCGACGTGTAGTCGGTCGAGTGCCCACCGCTCCTATGGTGTAGTTGGTTAGCACTGTGGTCTTTGAAACCACCAACAGAAGTTCGAATCTTCTTGGGAGCTGTTTGGGTGGAGGGAAGGGCCGGTGTCCCACGTAAAGGGCAAACACCCATTTGGAATGGGGGCATCGGCATTGCACCAACCTAACCTGAAATCCTAACCAGTGAATAAACGTTGATGGAGCCGACGGGGTGAGGAACCTTAACCGGACTCACCTCGGGGAGCCCTCTCTGTCGCGTTGTATTCATAGTGCCGTATATTAATAGCACCCCCTTTCTTAGCTCAGTTGGTAGAGCAGTGGACTGTAGTTCCATGGGTCACCTGTTCGAATCAGGTAGAAAGGAACAGTCTTCCATAGCTCAGTTGGTAGAGCGTGCGACTGTTAATCGCAAGGTCATCGGTTCGACCCCGGTTGGAAGAGTTTTTAGATAGTTGTCCACTATGTAAAATCTCTCAGTTTAGTATATGACATATGTTCCAAAGAAGATGAACCCAGCGTGGCGCTGGATGCGTTCAAACATCGTGAACCTTTCATTCACTGCCAATAAAGTCGTGGTCATCCGTGATTGGCGACTGGCTGCGTTAAATATATTCTTCAGTGTGGCTATTGTGGGGTGGGTTATATTTTCGTTATTTTTGGGTAAGACCTATATCGTCACCGAGGTACCAACGGGGGTCGCGAGTGCTTGGGGCCTCGCTTCGACCGACTATACTTCTACACAGACGGCTATATACAACGGTGGTGCGTCATTTTGTGATAGTCTCACCAACTATAAGTTCAAATATTCGGATGACTGGATCTACGAAACTCCGGTGTGTGCGTATTATTCGGGTGCGGAATTGATTTCAAAGCTCCCTTCAGGAAATGTTATGTTTTTTACCACACATATTCATCAAACAATCATACAGCGATATATGAAAAATGCAGGCAGTTGTACAAGATATCCATGGCTTTTTGATACAGGTACCGAGGTTATGGGGAGGTGTGAGCATTCTATATCCAAAAACTTTTTGGCCTCGGGTATAGAGGATAGTTATTTCGCGTTTAATCACTATTTCGATTCTTCGGTCGAGTCTGGTGCAAAACCTATTACATATATTAGGAGAGAGGGTTCTGAAGAAAATCTATACATTTTTGAAAAGGGTGAAAGTATTCGTTTAAAAGTTTCTGAATGGTTAGACATTGCTGAAATTAAACTTGACAAACCATTCAATGAACAAAAAGGTGATTGGGACATCATAGGTTTTGAGGGTGCCGGTGAAGATTCACAAAACTACCCCTACGTTCGGACAAGTGGGGTACGCTTGAACATTAAAGTCAAGTACCACAACTTTCATTTGGATAAAGAATTCAAAGTGAAAATTGGTAATGATGATGTATACGCTGTCATAACGGTGTCTCCTAAGATTGGGTGGTTCTCTAAGGGTGATGAAATATTATACAGTCAAGATTTTTACACAACAGATAGCTTTGAAACGAATAACCCAGTCATATTAAACACTGGTCAACCAAATGGCATCTACTACGATTTTTACAGGTATGGTATACTTTTTGATATACAACAGACTGGTTTAGTTGGGGAAGTCGATTATGTGTTTATTCTCATTCAATTGACTTCGGGTGTTGTTATGCTAGGGATTGCTACCACATTGGTGAGCTTCATTGCTAAATTTGCTCTGGGCAATAAATCTGAAATCTACCGGGGTGTGATACAGGAAGAATACGAAGTTGGGAGGGAAGCTGCTCGCTATGCCGCTCAGGCGTGTGTAGCGACGAAGAGTTTCAAAGACGCCGATGAGGATGGTAAGGGGGACCTAGACTTCGATGAGTTGAGGGCTCTCATAAAGGAATCTTTCTCTAAGAATTATTTGGATGAGGGTAATGATACACATTTTACCGAAGATGAAATAACCGGGATGGCGTACTACCTCATGAGGGCGGCAGATGATCACCTGAATGACAGAATATTGGATAAGCGTGAGAAGACTCCCGATGAATTGAGGCACTCTAAGATTTCCCTCCATGAGTGGCAAGAGTTGTCGACGAATGGTGTTTTCAAATTTAAGAATCTGAAGGCTACCTCCACGGAGCATATAAAAAATACTGGTTGGAAAAAGGATAGCCTTAAGCAGAGAAAGAGTGTAATGAACTTAAAAAAACTCAACGAGGTGTAATTAAGATGCTTCTTCTCAAACCATTTATGTACATTAGGAATAGAATGGGGGTAAAAATGAGTGCATTCACGGAGCACCCCCCACCCCCCACTAAAATTAAAAAAGATAGGGAGTTTGGAAGTTACTGTGTCAAGGTGACGGTTGAATCAATTGATACGAATGGTTCTATAGACAAGACTTTCATCGGATACAGTGAGAATATGAATATCACGATGAAAACTGAGTTTGCGTGTGAACGATTTAAAACACATGGTCATACTTGTGGCGAACCCATGATGACCATAAGGGGTGGAAAATGTGATGAAGTTATCATGATGAAGGATAAGTTTGGATCAATTACTCGGGTTCAGTAGGTGGGGGAACCACGTTTACGGGTGGCGCTTCGAGAATCTCAACTGTGTATTTATTCTTAGACTCGTTGGGTGCGGGTGTTAAAACAACTACCCGACACAACTTTGTTGTAACCATCAAATTATAGGGATAAACTACGGGTTTGCATAGAAGTGAATACATCTAAAGATAATATATGTTTTAAAATAAATGGACCTCAAAGAACTCAGGAAATATTGGGAGTGTATACGGGGTGAATATGACACCCTCCCGGGTGATATTTTTATAAGTGAGGAACCCCGACCAACTGGTGTGTGGGAGGGTTCGGATAGTATAAATGAGGTTATAACTAATTATGGAAATGGTGATTATGGTTGGTTAAAGGGTGGTCAGGACCACGTTCAAGATTCATGGATAAGTTGGCCATTAATTTGGGAGGGTAATCCTGTAATTGGAAATTGTGTTATGTGTCCAAAAACGTCTGAACTACTTTCAAAGATCAAGGGTGGAATCCACATCGCCGGGTTTTCCTTAATGAAAGGTGGCGTAAAATTGAACAAACATGTTGACCACGTTGGTAAAAATTATAAATTTACCTATCATCTGGGTCTAAAATGTCCAAGTGGGTGTACACTATACCACGATACACTTGGGAATGTTAGTGAAGAAGATGGAAAACATATCGTATTTAGTGCAACTGTTCCACATTGGGCTGAAAACACTTCAAATGAAGATCGCGTTATCCTATATATGGAAAGTTACGCCAACCCTTCAGCATGATATCACTCTCTTCACACCATGGGTATGGTTCTTCTCCAATATAATTTATAGCCCTCACCCCAGACTCTAAACATTCATCGCATATAGCCTTATTGTCGTCTATAATGAGACCAATATTTAGGGCTCGACAGATGTCAACTTTCCTAATTTCTTCGGGTGTATAACTGTTTGTGAGTATGACATCATCGAAAATTCCTGGAAAGTAGGTATGTATCCATTCTTCAGTTTCACCCCTCACGATGTTCTGTCTCCCTGTAACGACATACAATTTGGAAGATTGAGAACGAATCCAATTCATAGCACGTTGGGAACCTGTTATTGGTTTGAGATTACGAAAGGCGTCAGATTTGTAAAACTCTTTGACAAACTCCTGAGATTCCTCTTCAGTTATATCGAAAATTTCGCGGTACACGTAGTTGTATTTGAGTTTCTTTGGTTTTCCAAGTCTTCTAGAACGAGCCATTGGATATAGAAAATTGACTAAAACTTCATCGACATCAATTGCGATACGAGCCATTTATGTATTACAACATTATTCATAATCTCTAATTACCACACCAACGGGGAATCTCGGTACATCCAGGTCAGTTAGGTTTTGAAATCTAACGGTAAGCATTTTACCCATGTACTTCTTCCTGTCCCTGTAGTGTTCCTCTCTCTGTTTAATCGTGCCTTCGGGTCTGACATTAAACTCTCGACCATTGGTCAATTTACACACCCAAACGACGGCATCGGCATCCCTCCCATGCCCCGTCTTGGCCCCGACAATTTCGTATTCCTCCGTCTGAAATTTCTTGAACTTGAGGAGGTAGTTGCTCCTCTTTCCAACTTCGTAGATGCTGGAAGCCTCCCGAATCATGATACCCTCGTAGCCCTGATCAACAAAGTGATCGTGCCACTTTTCCACATCAGACTTCTTCTTGAGGAGTTTGGTTTCGACGCTGACACAATCCATCCTCTCCTCGAATGTGAGTTCGGGACGTTCAAGATCGAAGTAATCGAATATGTAAAAGTTCAACTTGGTGGGGTTGGTCTTGAACATGCTTGTGATTTCCTCAAATGTCATGTTAGGTGCATAGCATTCTCCATCTAAGAACTCTCCCTCCCTTAAACCGTCTCGGAGATGATCGAGACCCTCAACGGGTTTACCAGTTCGAGAAAAGCATCCATCTTTGGAAACAATGAGGCGAACCCCATCCAGTTTGGGTTGAACGTAGAAGGGGGTGGAGATGTACTTGTGGCGTTCCTCCCATTTATTGGCCAACATGGGCATCACCTGGACACCTTTTAGGTGCTCATTGTTCCACATGGTCCGAGCACGGGCGCGTGCCTTTTCGTAACCAGTCTTGACGTTGGTTCTAGAAACTGCAACCTTTTCAGTTCCCACCATACCGGTGCTCTTTACGATGTCAGCGGTTCCATCTCCCAGGTCCTCAACGTGAATGTCGGTGAATCTCTCACGACCGTTTTTGTCTTTTCTGATAAGTCGTTCCATTGTAGTCATATTTAATTTCTCAACTTTAATTAGATGTCCGAAATACCGGTTGTAAATTATGGTAGAATGGAACGACTTAGGCCTCCAGAATTCACATCGGTCCCTATGAATGTGAATACATTTTGTATAGTTTTTATAGTTTTATGTGGTTTGGGTCTATATAAGCGTTCCGTCAATATTAGTCAACGCGATCGACAATCTTATATTTGAGACACTTACTGGGGGTGAGGTACAGATCCTTCCTCATTAGACGCTTAAACTTCTTTTCGGGGATTTCAGTCTTGGAGAGGTACATCTTCTTGATTCTCTTCATAAACTTTTCAGACGACTTGAGTTCATGTTTGAGTTCTTGGAAGTTACCCCAAAATTCTGTGGAAATCTGGTGAATGAGGATATAGGCATCCTTACCCATTCGTTTTTCAGAGCCACCGAGTAGGACAAATGTTGCCGCACTACAGCACGATCCCTGTGCGATAGTGATGACCTTTACACGGGAACTTTCCAAAACATTCATCATGTTGAATCCCGAAAAGATGTCACCACCCTCACTCATGATGTGGACGCGGATCTCCGGTTCGTATCCGATAAGTTCAGCTTTTTTTTTGAGAAGTTCTATTTCAAGTTTCTTGAAGTTCTCAACAAACTCCATAGCATTATCTCGGTCGATAGTTCCATAAAAGAGAAGCTCGTTTCCCACAACTCGCACACATTCTTCGACTTCAGTCTCTGTATCATCCTCGTTCGTATGCATTCTTCAAGGCTTTCTTTATTCTTGTCACGTCTCTTGATTTTAAGCCATTTCCGACTGCAAGGTGATTCATAACATCGAAATCTTGGGGGGTGATTTTGTACTTAAGGAGGGGCTCTATGTTTCCCTTCTCGGCGTACAACTTTAATAAACACAATTCTTCAATTCCCAATCCATTTGATGATTTTTTATAAATTTCATTGACTTTCTGTTTTCGCATCTTATAGTTTCCGTGTTTGGTCCAACAACTCCCTGGTCTAATCTTTTCCCTTTTAAGCGGGTCACCTAGAAAGGTTTTGGGTATCGTTAGGGCGTGGAGAACAAAGTAGGGCATGAGATTCCAGTTTCCAGAGGAGTAAATGTGACTATCAAAATAATCTGCATTTGAAAAGGAATGGGAGGTAGCTACGGTGTCTACACCCACTGAATTTAGGTAATTTTCTTGGAATATATCCCACATGTGACCATGTTCACTTATACTGTCATATATTTCAATCGGTTTGGGATCACATAGTATATCAGTTATAAATTCTTTTGGTGTCTGGAATATATCCATTTCATCATAGTCATCTAAATAGGTGAAGAAGTTTCTAATATTTCCTTGTGAACGTACGGCTGCATTGTATGCTTTGGTATCCGAACTATCTGTCAATCTCAACAAAGTTTCGGGTTTGTGTTTTGGAATAAATATAGTCTCGAAGTTTGGGTACATACACATATTTGTTGTCGTTACTATGAGAGATCCGCGTGTAATTGGGACGCCATCCGAAACCTGTTCTATTATTGGTTTAAATATGGGATCGTAATCCTCTATAAATACATTCTTTGTGGTTGATTTAATAAACGGTAAAAAATAACATTTACTTTTCAGATGGTGATTCTGTAGTTCAACATGTAATGTATCTTTCAGGGCTTCCCTAAGAATGTAGGATTTTCCAACTCCAGAGGATCCACATATAAATATATGTTTACCTTCATCTATATACCTACGAACGAGAGCAATTTGTTTATCATGAATTGTCACTAGGGGTGTGGTATTGTCTTCGACTTTTTTTTGTGGAATTATTTTAATGAAAGAGTCCATCGATGATCTTACTAATCAGGCAATAGATTTGGTGCTCGAGAATGACGCACTACATAAACGTATCGTAGAACCTTTAAAAAGGAAAATTGTACCATATGTTGCTTGTAGTTTGTTGACCAATTTGATCATGGTTATTACTCTGATCTACCTTGCTCGACGTCTGTCTCGTCTTCAGGTTCCCCCTCTGTAGATTCTTCCTCTTCCTCATCCCCCTCACCTAGGGAGGGGCCGAAGAATCCTGTGGGTGGTGGTTCATCCCTTTTCGATAAGAATTTACCTATCTTCTCAAGAGGTGTCCCCGCGGTCATCGCCTCAATGGGGTCTATCGTTCTCGGTAAAGTGAGTAGTGGAATTGAACGCACATTGAGAATCTCTGGTTTGGTAAATACACTGTCTAGGGGATACTCGTCTTCAAATTGCTTCAATACAGACTTGGGCACCGAGGGTGATTGTTCCAAAAGACGGTCGTACTCCGTTTTACATTCACCGACGAAATCTAAACCCTCCTTGCTGCGCTCGCCCCTGTCCAGAGCCAGCATAAGACGAATATTTCTGGAAAGCATACCGAAAGCCAACGCAGCTGTTCGATGGTTTTCCATGAGTTCGTTAATCTTGAGGAATTGGGATATAGTCGCTATGAGCCCCGCGGTTAGGTTTAAACCACCAATTAATGAGGGAGCAAACGACTGTACATTCTCTGGGAAGGTACCCTGGGCGAAGTTCGCAGTCCCGGTTATAGTAGATAGTATAATAACTGGTAAAGTGAATCGAATACTAGAACGTCTGTATATGAAAAATGCACGGTGGTGCATATACCTGTAGCATGCAGAGGCTTCACCCCATTGTTTGAGTATATTTTCGTGACCGTCTGTCCATGATAGACGCATATCTTCGCGGGAAATCTTTTTTTCTTCCGTCATTATATAATAGATGAATATAATTTTCCTGATTCATTTAATTTTTCTGATAGGTATACTTGTTGTTCCATTTACAAATAATCGCAGAAACCTTGAATTTTATTCCATTCTAATTCCCTTCATATTTTATCACTGGTCAATTAATGATGATACATGTGCACTGACACAGGCGGAAATGTACTTTTCGGGTAAAGAAAAAGAGGAAACTTTCATGGGTAGGGTTGTTGGACCTATTTATAAAATGAGTGATGACGATGTAGGTAAACTCACCAAAACCCTATTCTTTGTGTTATGGGCTATTGTTCAATATCGTTTAGGACACTTCAAAGGGTTTACCCGAGACCTAAGTGAACTAAAGAAATCATTTACTTAACGATAAAATGGATATCAAACTCCATAATGAAATCAATCGTCTCGTGAAAACACGGGATAATTATCGTCATACGTATATTCAAGAATTGAAATTGATAGAAGAAAAATTTGAATCAACTGGTTGTCATATAAAAAAGGATATTCTAGAAAAACAACGAAACATTTATCAAAAGCGCTCAAGTTCCATGGAAAGTACAGTAAAAATGTTAAATAAAAAGATTGAATCAATCGAACGAGTCTTGAGGAGTATTGAAAAAGATAAGGAAAATTTTAAATTCAATATCGAAAAACTCAGGACTGGTATTGTAAATAAGGATACCGGTGAAATTTTCGATATGTTTTCGAGTGTTGTGAATACACTTGAAATTCTTAACCACGGGAGAAACGAAATCGATCAAAAAAGTGAACACTCGTCTTAAAATTGTAATACATAAGCATACAGTACGCATCAGCTATATCATGCTTTCTCTCATATGGAATCGTATCCAAATCTATATACTTTCCCATCTTCACAAGAACACGTTCCTTTCTCTCATCGTAATTTAGATGACCCATCCCAAAGTGTGCATGTATTGTCAGGGGTGAAATCAACAAAACCTTATCCTTGAACATATAGTTGAGTAGAATCTCAATATTCGTAAAGCCTTGGGGTGGCTGTCTCTCTATGAGGATCCGCTCAGCCTTGTCGAACACCTCTCTGTGGTCATCCACAAATAAAGGAACCAAGTCAACAAAGTCATTACTGTAAATGTATTTGTAGTCTTCCAAACTCACCTTTTTCATGTACTCAACTTCTATCACCGGTCCATTCCCACACTCAGCGAGGACGAGACCCATATTATGGAATCCTATATCTATGGCCAGGACCTTCATGTCTTTATGTCAAAGATTTTCTTTAATAATAGTATATGAAGAATAAGACTAAGATTCAAACACTGTGGGTGGCTCTCGTCGTACTCATCGCCGCTGTAGCATACTTATGGAAGAATCCCCGAGTCGTCACGAAACGGGTTTCGAATCCAGCCCCACCCCCACCAATGATCCGGGTCCCCCCTAGACAGACATTCGAACAAAGGCGTGAACCGGAGTTCAGGGGTCCCCCAATCAAGGAATACAAACCTGGACGCATGCAGCAGATGGGATTACTCACCGGACCAGGTGACGAGACCCTCCCCCTCTACGGCAAGGAGGTTCGTGGTCGCCGTGATAGGTACCACTACTACACGACCACGGGTGGTGAAAACCTGTACCCAGTCCCAGTGAGTCACAATACTAGGGACTGTATGGATGACATTGGATGCCAGGAGCTCTATGGAAATGAATCAGTCTCAGTGACTGGTAAGACTGGTTCATTTGGGGTTAATATGTACAGAACTGACAACTTTTTCTAATCTATCAAGTCTCGGTTTTTCTCGATTTATAAACACTAAGACTTCGATTGGGTCTCTCGACAACTCAACAGAACCATGTGTATTTAATGGGTGCACATATTGAACACGAATCAAATCTACTATAACCTGTTTTTGACCCGAAGCCTGACTATAGTGAACAGCCAACGCAGCCGCATCCTTCTTAGTTTCTTTTGGTAAAAAATCTCCATCATAAGAAACTACGACATGTGAACCCGGCCACCCCTTGACATGAAGCCACCAATTCGCCGCATGACTCGACTCAGTGAGTTCATAATTCTCCTTGGCATTTGTACCAACTCTAATAGTAATTCCATCCAGGGATTCATACGTCTTCATATTTATTTATTGAATTTTTTCTTTATACTACTCGGTGGTTCCTTCATACACTAACGCGACCCCCGCACCAGGTGCCGATGGACCTATTGTGCAGGTGGGGGTGCTGGTCCACGCGCAGCTCCTTCGGGTGGTACCAAATTAATTTCAAATCTGGGTTTAGGTAATCCATCTCTTTTAGATAGTAATAGAAGTACGAGAAAAAATCCAACAGGTCCCATTTCTATGGGACTGTATACTGTAAAGTTTTGCCAAGTGTTACACAAAGCATGTCCTCCAGCTATTGCACTCTCCACGATAGAAGGATTGGTTTTCTCCTCCTCAATTTCAATTTCATCACAATAGGCTTTTTTCCATTGAAGTTCTCCATCATCGGTTAATCTAAATCCAGTAAGAACTAGCTTTGTACTTTCATCATCGGTACTAATTTTTCCACTATATATGTCATCAGCCAATTTTTTTGTTAAATCTTCACCCTTTTCGTTTGTAAAGGCTACAATTTTACCATCCTTTTCTCTCATACGATAAAGACAGTCTAAAGTTCCATCTAAAACACATTTACCATCTTTCCATATGTTCGCGCCCTTATCCAGACCTCCAACGTTTACATCATATAGATACCCTAACCGAAATTCCGTCGGTGCTGGATCTGGAACATAGGTGCGACTAATATACCCCTCAGTTTTGTTCGGTTTATTTTTGTAAACCGACCCTTTCTCAGTTACCAAAATCACTGGTGTGTCGTCTTTTTCCTGAGCTTCTTTTGTTGTAGACGTCTTATCTAAAACTTTATTAATTTGGTCACGTACACTCACACGCCCACGTGCAGCTGTAATCACAGAAGTTGTGAGACTGGCAGAAATACAGCTCACACTGAGAAGTCCTACACCCGCGAACATTGACATCATATTTTTTTAATATATATAAACATAATAAAATGCATGTCATCCTAAGACCCAGTCCCTCGGTCACCCACCGGTACAGAGTAACTTTGCCTTGTAAAAGAACGATAGATTTTGGGAAAAATGGGGTTGACTACTATGTGGATCATGGAAATCCCCGCATAATGAGGGCACAACTTCTTAGAAAGGGGGCGATCCTACCCAAGGAGGTGCGAATTGAGAGGGATCCCTATGAAATTCACAGAGGTATGTTGAAAGTTAAGGAAAGTACTATGGAAGATTGGGATACCTACCTTTCTCAAGATTTTTGGGAGCGTTGGTTACTCATGTCATACCCAGATATGCATAAATCCAAGCTTTGGATGGCGACACAGGAGGGTGTACTCTTCATGCCTGTTCCCGAAGATTTCTGGTTCTGCTCTAATTCCCGGTAGACCCAAAGCCAGCCTCACCCCGGAGAGTTTCTTGGAGGAGACCAATCTCCTCGATGGGTGGGGTCTCACACCTCTCTAGGACCAACTGTGCGACGCGGTCACCCTTCTTCACTTCAAAATCGGCATCCCCCATATTGAAGATGACAACGGAAATTTCACCGGTATAGTCTGGATCGATGACACCGGCGCCAATTTGAATGCCATGTTTTACAGCCAACCCAGACCTTGGAGCAACCCGACCATATACCCCCGGGGGGAGTGATACCGCGATGCCCGTGGAGATGAGCCCTCTTTTGCCCTTTGCGATAACCCCATCACAATTGCTATAGAGATCATAGCCAACAGCACCATCAGAACCTCGAGTAGGTAGAATAGAATCATATCCAAGTTTTTTGACCCCGAGGGACATTATACATCCTTAAGGCGTTTATTCTTTAAGGCACGATAGGTCAACGCACATATTCCACAACTGAAAATATTGAAAAAGAGTTGACAGGTCATTACATGTATTCTCACATATAGATTTTTATCATCATATAAGAACCATACAACTAAAGACATCAAACTTTCATACCAAACACGGAAGAATACATTTGTAAATAAATATATTTCCCGAATGGTTTGATTTCTTGGAAATATGTGTTTGAGTACCAACATAGATGTATCAATTTCGACCAGCCCCAGATATGCGGTAAGGTAGGCTTCTTCGGGGGCATACAGAGGTCTTATGGCGTAAATTAAAGCCATGATATGGTGTAGTATAATCAGTTTACGAAACGACTGTATAATCTCGGGTTGTAAATAAATCCATACAAGTTCGTAGGACATATAAAATGTTAAGGCGTGGGTGAGAAACATTGGATACACCACGTAGCCTAAAAATATCTCTGAAACACATAGAGTTGAAAATGGTATCAGAAAACAAGCGGATGTAATATTGTGGACATCCATTCTATATAAGTTTTGAACATTTTTAAATATGGATTTTTTCATATTTAAAAATGCACTCAAAGGGTTTCGAACCCCTGACCTCAAGCTTACTAAGCTTGCGCTCTACCACTGAGCTATGAGTGCGATATGCTGAGAGTGGGGTTCGAACCCACGCGACTTACGCCAGATGTTCTTAAGACACCCCCCTTAGACCACTCGGGCATCTCAGCTTCCCTCCCTCCCACTGAGTAGTATACTCCTTAAATCTTTAAGCACTTCGGTGTGTGTTCATATGACGCCCTTTTCTCGAGTGTAGCCAAATCTTTCTTAACCTTCTTCTCGAGACCGGAGCACCCATGTTTCTCTAGATGAAGACAGCGGGGGCAAAAACTTCCACTACAGTGCTTACAGTCTATGGGCACTCCACATTTCTTCTTACACAGTTGACAGGGCATATACTATAACTGGGATAAAGATTTTAAGTATATTACAGCTAGTATATGTTGACTCTTGCTATCGCGAAACCCACCCGCCTACCTATCACGAACCGTTCTCTCCCCGAATATGAGAAACTCAAGACCAGTCTAAAGAACTCTACGGCTGGTTATGGTGCGGCTTTATCTACGTCATACTTTATTACACAGGGAGCGGATGTTGGGGTTTCCGCAACCCTTGGTGCTGTGGCGTCCTACACCTACATGAACCTTCTGTCAGATCATGTAGACAACATAGAGAGGTCGACATTTCAGAAGCAGATGTTTGTGCCAGTGAGCACCGCTGCCTTTGAAATGGCGTGGAATAATGCACCATTTGCGTTTGATTTTGATTATGGAGCTACATTCGTAGGATTTTTGGCCTACAAGTTTGCCCTAACTTCTGTTTTATACGAGGTAATCCGAGATATGATTATTCGAGATAGTGATGTTAAATATTAAAAATTTTATAGCTAATTACTTCATCTCCCCAAACTGCAGAAAGTTGTCGATCTTGCGTCCGATGCTCTTGCCAATGCCAGCGACTTTGGTGGGACCCTTGGCAAGTTCCTCACCTGAGGTTACCTCAAAGTCGAGGTTCTTGATAGCTTGGGCAGCCTTCTTGTAGGCAGCCTTCTTGTGAACGTCCGACTCTCGGGTAGCCACCTCACCGAGGGCATCGAAGATGCACTCATTGGTCGTAGGAGGCTTCTTCTTGAGTTCCTCGAGTCTTGAAATCAATCCAGTCTCGAGAAACTCATCAATCTTCTTGGCGATGCTCTTGCCGATGCCAGCGACCTTGGTCTCTCCCTTGGCGAGAGACTCACCATCCACGATGGTGTAGGGGATGTTGTCGACAGCCTCGGCAGCCTTCCAGTACGCCTTGCTCTTGAAGTCATCCTTCTCAAGGTCAGAGAGTTTCCGGAGGACATTGACGATCGCGGCGTTCCGAGAGATGTGGAAGTCATCCTCATCGTCGGATTCCTCGTCGGATTCCTCGTCTTCGGTGCTCACAACAGACTCCTCGTCATCGGTGCTCACAACAGACTCCTCGTCAGACTCGTAGTCCTCATCCAACTCCTCCTCAAGGTCCTCGATCACCGCCTTTAGGCGGAAAATCTCAATCCTGTAGTCAGCGGCGTCATCATTGAGTTCGTCGCGAACCGCGCGGAGGAGCTTGTTCTCGTTCTCGAGCTTGGCAATGTAGGCGGAAATTGTAGTAGCGTTCATGGTGTTTCGAAAGTGAATGTTTTTACATTGAGGTGGACCCACTTAGGTGTTCAAAATAAAAATGTTTATAATATAACATACAAAATGGGGATCGATATATCAGGAATAAGTTTTAGAGGTCGAAGAAGACTTGAAAGAGAAATGATGAATAACACTCCGGGAGTAGCTGTGAAGAACAACCGTTCAAACAGGCAAAAATATCTCAACTCACTTCCAAAGAATAATGGTGGAAATAATATTGGGATAAAAACGCTTAATAACCATCTCAGAAATATGATGAGAGGGAGAACATGTGAAAGTTTCAATGAATATGGATACTCTCGTGGAAGGTATCCTTGTGGAATAAATAACGCAACTCAGGCTCAGCGGAATCGTGCAAGAAACCTAGTAATTAGAAACGCGTATGCGAAGGTGAAGGCAAATTCAGCGGCGAAGGCGAATGCGGAGGCAAAGGCTAAGGCAAATGCAGTGGCAAAGGCGAAGGCTAACAAGAATGCCGCGGCGAAAGCTGCAAAGAAAGATGCAAAGGAAGCTAAAGCGCGGAAGGAGAAAAAGCTGGTAGCGAGAAGAAAAGCGAATGCAAATAAACGCGCAAAGGGGATGCAATTTTAAATAAAAACAAAATATAAATGTTAACTGTACTTAGACCACCTACACCTCCACCCACCAAAAAGGTAAATCCAATCAAAAAGTTCATCATGAAAGTTTTCAAAATCAAGGAGATTGATTATGAAAAGTTCCGCAAGGAGGATAAATGGGCGATTAAAATTAAAGGTGAACCACCTCGAGAGTAAAGTTTTTATCGAATTTGCCTAGACGAATCTTCCCATCGTCTACGAGCTTCTTAATTTCCATCCCAGTCTCCAAGTGATCATTCAACTTGTATTCTCCGGGGACATCCGGCATGAATGCCATCAACGTGACCATCTTCTGATTCATCGTGAGTTCTTTGTTTTGAAGCAATTGCTTAATGTATGGGGGGAGACTATCCACGTTCATTACATTCTATGAGGATATTTTCTTTAAACATTAAAATCTTCTAACTTTACTCTCTATATCCTTCGCATACTCCCACTGGCCCGCCGCGCGGATGGCGGCCTGCGTTCGGAATTGCATCTTTGTTAGGGACTTCCCCCTTTTTAGGTTTAAAAGGGCACGATGAACAGTTTCATTCCTGATCGATATCTTTCTTTTTCCTATGGCAAGCGCCTTTTGATCCTCCACGTCTAAAACTGGAACCCTTTTGGATTTTATATTTTCAATTTCCTGCTTCGCCGCAAACAAACTTGTTCGTAAAAACTTAGTACTTTTGGTGAGTTCTTCAATCTTGGAGTGAAGTTCCGCGTTTTCAGACCCCATGAAAGCAAGCGATGCCCGCTGCTTCTTCATCTTCGCATCAAATTCGATTGAGTTTTGATTTCGGATATCTATATTCTCCTTCCGAAGGGCCATTATTGTCGCATCCTTTTTCTTTATCCTATCATCTCGTCTCACAATTTTTCTTTTGAACTTTGCTTCCAAACCAGACGTACCAGTGGATTCCTTCCGAACGCGTGACGTAGATTTTTTCACCATTTTGGTTTTTTGTAGAACCCAATCAACTTAGGTTGGTGATAGGTATACCATAGCCCAACTCCTCCACTACAGGGTCATTTTATAGTCTGTTTTAAAAATATTACAACTCATTAACTAATTTATCTAACTGTTCATTTGATCGTATCTCAATCAAATCATTCTTTGCGTCTTTGTACGAAAACCACCATCCTTGATACGAATTTCTATCCTGATCTCCTTGGGGTGTAATCACTTTTTTCTCACACAATTCATCAAAACGAATACGACTGAGAAAGAACCAATGAATATCTTTGTAACCGATACCACAAAACAACAAAAAATTCCAAGGGTGATTTGGTTCAATGTGTTGCCATTTCCAAGAACGATCCTCTGGGTCCCAATTACCTCCAGATTTTTGTTCAACCTTATATCCCGATGGTTTGTGAATTTGATCGTACCCCGATTTCTTCTTGGTATCACCTTCGTGTCGTTTACCAAGTGATGGGAAAAATGCTCTAGCGTAATGTTCACACTCAGTTCCCATACTTTGCCCTCCACATCTATTGATGAAATGCATAACTTCTTTCGGTGCACCAACCTCTTGATACCTTTCAATCTGGGTAGCCTTAAGCACCCTTGACGCCACAAACCTTGAAAGGATGGGATTCATACTTACTGTAGTGTCGATAATATTTGTAAGTACCTCAGCGGCAATGATTTCATCTTCAGACATATTTAAAGTTATCGGTGTATATTCAGACATGATGGAGTCTCGTGTGATTAATGATGATCTATTGAAAATTACTCCCGACTTAGGTACGGAAAGTGCACAAATTGTGATCGCAGATCCTCCCTATAATATTGGAAAAGACTTTGGAAACAAGAGTGATAAACAACCGATGGGTGAGTATCTTAAGTGGTGTGACGATTGGATCAAGGAATGTTTACGAATTTTACGCAAAGATGGTACAATGTTCATCTATGGCTTCAGTGAAATCCTAGCTCTCATCCTAGCTCGTATTCCAGAAGAAGTTAATAGACGATGGGTAGTGTGGCACTATACAAATAAAACAACTCCATCACTCAATTTCTGGCAACGTTCTCATGAATCTATTATTGTTCTATGGAAAGATTCAAAGGTGTTTCATAGAGACGACGTCCGAGAACCATACACCCAAGGATTCGTGAATGGTGCTGCTGGTAAAACACGTAAAGGAACAAAGGGACGCTTTTCTAAACAAAGTGAACCTACTGGAACCCCTGAACAAATTACTACAGCTGAAAAGGCAGTACATGATCAAGAACAAAAGATGAAGAATAATAAAAATCGTGATGTATCGGAAACCGATATTTTAAAGAATCTAAAAAAGGAAGTTGATAAACTCAAGGGTCTTGCAGCTGATACAACGTATACGGCACATCCCGGTGGTGCTCTTCCTAGGGATGTTATCAAAATACCAGCTCTAGCTGGGGGTGCCGGAAAGAATGAACGCGTGGATCACCCCACCCAAAAGCCATTGGAGTTATGTGAAAAGCTTCTAAAGTCATGTAAGCAGCCACCAGAAAACGGTTATGTTTTTGTACCATTTGCGGGTTCTGGTAGTGAATGTGTAGCGGCGAAGAAGCTTGACCTACCTTACATTGGTGTAGAAATCAACAAGGAATATTGTGATCTTATTCACAATCGTATAAGTGGTATTCCGTAATCCAACTCCTCCACCACATGGTCATTTTTATAGTCTGTATTGTAGTAAATCTTCTTCACCCCACTACTCGCGAGAGCTTTGTAACAATTTAGACATGGGTAATGGGTTACGTAGGCTTCGGCACCATCGATGGAGACACCTCTCTTCGCCGCATCGGTGACCGCGTTGATCTCCGCGTGTATCGTGGCTTGTTCGTGGTTGTCCCTCACTATGGACTTGTGTTCGCAGCCACCCAGAAATCCATTATAGCCCATACTGATGAGGCGGTTGTTCTTCACCAAGACACACCCCACCTGGAGTCTCTCACATGGAGACCTGACGGACGCGAGCTGGGCAGTCTTCATGAAGTATTCTTCCCAACTTATACGGGGCCTTTCCTGCTTGGGCACAGACATGAAACGGAGGGGGAGGGGGCGGCGACTCTCCATTTAAAGATAAGGTAGAATATATCTTTAAATGACCAAGTTTCCTCTTGGAGCTTTACTTAATGGTGAGTATTGTCTACCTTGTAATGCTGAAAAGGGTCTAGATTACATTTGCCCAGGATGTAAAGCACCTGTTATATTGAGAAGGGGTGAAATCAAAGCTCCTCACTTTGCTCATAAACCCGGTGAACGACGATGTGAGTTCTACGACCATCCAGGTGAGGGTGAGATTCATAAAATGACCAAACACATTATCGCCGATTTATTGAGAAAGAGAAAAATAAAAAAGATACAGCGGTTATGCCCTATGAAGTATCTCTGCTTATCCTGGGAACTCGGTCGGTTCGACGAACAGGTCAAATATGAGGAAGGTGATGAAGTCATTGTTGAGTACCGAGTAAGTGATAAATGTATCGTTGATGTAGCTGTTATAAACAACGGAAAACTCAAGTATATTTTTGAAGTTTATGACACTCATAAGACCACCCGCAAAACACCAGAGCCGTGGTTTGAAATTGACGCTAAGAAGTTTTTGAAAGATACCGAAAACGGTACAAAACTAACAGAGAATGTAGAATATAGTTTGGACGTGGATGATATGACACTTTTACAGATAGTAGAAGAGCTAAATGAAAGAGGGGTAGATTTGGGGGGAACATTCTATGAAAAGTGTGATAGGTTGGAAAATGAGAGACATATTTCAGAATATGTGCATTGTATAAGAATGGTGACGTTGTGTCCTCAGTGTAAAATAAACGCGTCAGATTTTACAGCAACAGAATATCGTACCAATGGGTACGATGAACGCACTGAATGTATGAAACGGGAAATTATAAACTCAAAAGAGTATGAGCAGTGTTATCCCGAATTAGGGGCTATTAAATCTATTTGTGATCGTAAGGGGATTCTTTCAGTTTGTGTTAATGCTCAAAGATATGAAGATGCACCGCAATTCATTCGGAGAAAGTTCAAGGATATGTTGTTAAGAGAATGGTCTGAACTAGATTGGGGTCCAGAAATCGAAATTCGTGATGCGACGGATAAATACTTATTATTCTATAGTGAATGGAGTGATGAGGAGACAAATACACGAGTTATACTAGATAGACCTGGGGTCCGGAAATGGTTCGCCGCGCTGCCGCCGGAGGAGCAGATGCATGCCCGTTCGCTGGGGGTTCGTCTCGGCGCCGGGGGAGGAGGGCGGGATCAAACGATGTGAGCTGCCGGTCACCGCGGAGGCCGCGGCGACGACCTCAAATCCTTATCAGCCGTGTAGTACGTCTTCCCCTTAACAACAAAACTATGAACCCTCGCGTACCCCCACGCTTGTGGAGAGGCTCCCGGACGATGCCCGGTTCTCCACGCAGCGAGTCCCCTATTGTAGACCGTCTTGAGGGTCTTTAGAGGTATCCCAGTGGCCTTCGAGATCTCTGGGAGAGACTTGACCTCTGGTCCATACTTTTTCCTAAACTTCTGGGTGTAGGAGGAGGTGCGGGTCTTGACCCCACTGTCTGTTTTGAAATCTTTGTAGTCCCTCTTGAGCATCTTCTTGTAGCGGGTCTCGACCTGCCCCAAGGTCTCAAGTCCCCTGAAGTACTTGAGGGGTGCATAGATTTTGCCCTCGGTTTTCCGCAACTGCCCAACCTTCTTGGTGATTTCGGCGTCTGAGAGAGGCATCGTACTTTTTACTGAGAAATTTTACAGCGGTGTGGATATCTGGGAACAGGTGATTCCCAAACTTTACACGTCCCGTGACGGGGTTGTAGTACCCCTTGTATTTAAGAAATTGACATCGATGCATTTCACCCATATAAAAAATACAAGATTATATTAGTGAGATAGGATGGGGCTTTCGATAATTATGGGAAATATGTTTTCGGGTAAAACTTCTGAACTAATCAGACGACTTAAGCGTTTAAAGATCATTGGTAAGAAAATATTGGTTGTCAACTCAGCCAAGGACACCCGATCCCCCGATGAAGTTTTGAAGACCCACGACAATGTAAAGTTTGATTGTTTCAAGGTCTACGAGCTTTTCGAACTCATAAACAAGGAGGAGTTTAATAACGCGGACATCATAGCCATCGATGAGGCTCAATTCTTCCCCCGCCTCAAGAAGTTTGTGGAGTGCTGTATGTGTGTAAATAAGGATGTAATCATAGCGGGTCTGGATGGAGATTCATTTCAAAATAAGTTTGGTGAACTCCTGGATTGTATTCCAATAGCGTGTGAGGTCACCAAGTTGTCTGCCCTCTGTATGCGTTGCAAAGATGGAACCCCTGGGCCCTTCACGAAGAGGATTGTAAAGAATCAGGAACTCGAACTCATTGGGGGGAGTGACATGTATATAGCCACCTGTCGTAATCATCTATGAATATCTAAAATGAGGACAACTCGTCTACCTGGTCCAGTCTTTACGAGTTCGTGGTACCTCGCGTGATCGAATATAAAATCGTCGCCGTCCATGTGGACATGCGAGCCACTTTCAGTATACAACGTGCAATCACCATCACTTTGTATAGTGAGATGATACCTCAGGAGTTCATTTGATTCAGCTCGGTGGGGAGCTATAGTCATAGGACCATCTACGACTGCGAACGCGGCGCGCTCGGCGAAGTCGCGTGTGCATGAAATCTGTTTGATTAATCCGTAGAGTATTGGAAAATGTTCAACTTTATAATAGTAGTAGTTCATATTCTCCTCAAACCATGGATCTAAGTCATGGTAATACTCGTGTTTCAGTGATGATGAAACTTTTAGAAACTCTTCGCGTATCTTTTTATAGTGAAGTTTCAGTAATAAAAGTCCGGGGTGAAAGTGGTGAGGCTTGAATATATCTCTCAGTGTGTTTTGCATACCAACCACAGGTCTCCATATATTTGTAAAGTATAACAGATCTATCGGTGCTTTCATGTAGTCACAAAAAACTAAAATGGCGGGTGTAATAATCAGAAGGGGCCACATTATTTTCTCGGTAGATAATAAAAATGCCCGGATACGGCAAGCGTGAATACATGGACCCAACCCCAGAACCCACCGAGGACGTCAAGACTGTTGAGCATCGCTTCAAGATGCCAGCTCTCCCAGCGCTCACCATCGTTCAGTTCCTCCTCATCTCGTTCATCGCGTACCACGCGTGGACTACCCGCAAGATGAAGAGCCCCGTTTTGGGCACTGCTATTGTTACCTACGGTCTCTTCCACCTCTATGACCACCTTTACCGTGTGAAGCGTGGCCCAGAGAACCTTTTCTTCCTCCCCAAGAAGGAGGCGTACTGTGGCGCGTGCCGAAAATAAATCCCTGTAAAATATAAGTATGCGCGTCAAGGTTATTCGTAGCCCGAACCCGAGGAAGAAGTTCAGGGCGATATTAGAAGACGGCAGGACTGTTGACTTTGGTGCACGTGGATATTCCGACTACACCAAACACAAGAATCCTTCACGAATGCGTTCCTATGTTCTTCGCCACGGGGGTCAGATACCCAGACGTGTGATGGAGGAAGAGGATCCCCGAAAAATTCAGAAGCTTATGCTCAACGTAACCACCAGTGACAAGGAGGACTGGAAGTTAGGTGGAGTAGATAGTGCTGGTTTTTGGTCTAGGTGGTACCTATGGAGTTATCC
>ERZ767114.237-NODE-237-length-35380-cov-5.077529_pt1 | contig 35380 bp, 70 predicted proteins | sample MGYA00374952_ERZ767114 | MGnify/ENA primary metagenome ERZ767114 (study PRJEB28939, sample SAMN06267156) | marine metagenome | isolation source: Columbia River Estuary | place: USA:Columbia River Estuary, USA | collected 2012-05-05 ... | reverse complement strand
ACTTCGGTAGGATAATCATCTTCACCCATTTCTAAATCTTCACCGATGATTCGTAGATAAATGTTGTGATGGAGTTCAGTATAAGGAGTACATTCGTGGAACTTAGAAATTCCATAGTGTTTCTCAATCTTAGGATAAACCTCATCCACAATCTTTTGAACTTCTTCTTTAGTCATTTGATTCTTCATATTATATATTTGCTAATACTGATTCTACAATTGTTTCGTACTGATTCATTTGTTCTTTGATAGAACCACTCAGAACTACTTCGATAATATTTTCATAATTCATTCCATCATCGGAACTCATATCGATTGGTACGATACCATCCTCTGTCCAATTAGGAGTTGCGAGAATAGTAGTGTTTTTCGAAGGATGATTCCATTCGATAGTTCCACTCATTGAATCTTCCGATACACTCCAATCACCGATTGAAAGAATTGATTTCACATTTTCGTTGTTTAAGTATTTCATTTGTTATTTTTTAATTATTAAATCGGTTAAACTCTTAACCCTTATTACACTACTAATATAAGAATAAAAATCGGAATTGCCAAACTTTCAATGTTAAGAAATTGTTAAGTTATTAACAATGTTATCAACAATCCACATCTACCCAAATGTGGGAAGGGGTGTGAACTTTAGAAAAATTTCTACTAAATTTATTCGAACCATTGTGAACGATTAGTTTTAACATTCTTAACGTGCTTGGAAGGTTCTTCTAAACCTTTCTCATTCATCTTATCTATAATACGTTGTTTGTTTATTTCATCACCTTCCTTACCTATCTCTTTAGCAACCTTTAATTCTTCGGTTGTAAGTTGTTTACCTTGAGCAGCAGCGGATGCAGCAGCATATCGTTTGGTGTGATATTGTCCCAATGGTTTGGTGAATCCTTTTAGATACTCAGCTTTAGAATCTAAGTATTCAAAGAACTTATCTTCCGATAGGTTCTCCATTTGTTCATCAGTTAGTTCGTTGTTCGGGTCATATATCATAACTTACCACCATCTAACTTTCCACTCTCTATATCCATAATAAGAAACTCAATTCTTTGTTGTGCTATATAAGGTGATTCTTCTTTTAATAATTGATTGATTTGGTTGAGGTTCTTTATTACTAACCTCTTTGAACATAAAGGAGATTGAGCGGGTGTAAAACCTTTATCAATCCATCCTTGTACTTTGTCTCTTAAACTCATAACTTTTATTTTTTAAATATACTCTAATATACGAATAATAATCCAACTATCCAAATCCTGAATGTTAAATCTTTGTTAAAGTTATTAACACCTGAATGGGTGTAGGATAACTAAAAAAAGTGAGGTAGATTAAAATCAGTAAAGTATTAACAATCATAGTATATGTAAAGGAATATAAAAACCCTATATACTACATAGCTATATTAGATAACGTATAACCATAGTAGTGCTGATAGTATCATTTGATAGTATCCTTAGTTATAGTAGGGAAGATAATGATAACCCCATCCTTCTTAACTAAATCAAAGTTTACCTTCGTATCTGTAACAGAGGTATCCTTTACCCCTGTATGGGAACAACAACCCTCTGAAGGGATAGAGTGGGATGAACCACATGCTGTAAGATATAACATCACAATTAAATATACCAACGCAAGTATAGTTTCCAAAATCTTTTTATTCCAATTCATCTTTATCTCTTTTTTATTGATGTATGTTTTTTTCTCCAAAATCGTACATAGTTAAAAAGGTAACATTGTCATACCTACCTTATTCAGTAGATACTCCATAATACAGACAAACCCTAAACCACCTACTACTTGCCATACCCAATACTTCCAACCAGTCAATCCTTCTTGCCACTTACGGAAAGAAGATTTCTTAGCCCATTCGTATATACCTAACTTAGAGTTGATTTTATCAGCCCACCATCCTATATCGAATATGTTACCTATTAGTATTAATATCTTTCTCATAATCTATTATCTCCTTCTGCTTCCATTGTACACTTCGGGCATTCGTATTTGTGGAATACTCCGTTACTCTTCCATCTCTTCCCACAATTAAAGCATTTAACCCATACCATTAATGTTTTTGTTATTGAATGTCTCATATTACTACTCCCTATTCTTTAACGTAACCTATGAGTATAAGTATTAACCTAATTATCTTTTACATCACTTTTACAGGAGAGGCAATGGGTGAAGGCTTGTATCATATACAACATATCAGACAGGTTTTCCCTAGGGAGAAAAACCAGGCTCGATACGAGAAGAGGTAAAGCCCGGCTTTAACGTGTTGATTATCACCGGATTACATGGAAATACCGGGCCCCCGTCATTACATTGGGTTGTTGTGGGGATTAACTCCTAACGGAGATATTGGAATCCCACTGTTGTCCTATAAAATAATCTAATTTCCTATGGGCTGAATCTACCCCTCTTAGGTTGTTGTTATCTACTGCCTCTTGCAGCTTAGATGTCCAATAGGTTATCTTATCCCAATACCCATTAGGATACTTACTACCTACTTGTCTTACTCTACCATACTCATTCTTTGTCATATATCTGTTATTTAGCTATTAATTATTTACTTCACTTTTTATTTTGATTCCATTTCGGGCTATATCTCCCCCCAAAACCTCATCAACAGTACTAAGATAAGGATAATTCCTGATATATCCAAGCTTTTTATGTTAAATTATTGTTAAGTTATTAACAATTCATTCATTATATCCGAATTGCAATGGTCTCACCTCAGCCAGGACCCCACTTTTTACCCTATTTCTCCCAAATATGAAAAAATATAACCAGGCCCCCCCTCTAATATACAACAATTATTTGACATATACAAGTATTTAGGGCTAAAGTTATCAACAGACAATTTGTCAGGCCCTCAAAATTGTTAATAACTTTGTTAATAACTTTAATTCTAGCGGGAAATGTGACAATTTGTCATGCTTTGTATTGTTAATAACTTTTGGGAAACGGCGGGATATGGCGGATATAGGGGTGACAAATTGTCCGATTCAGGCCGGGTTTAATAATTCCCTGGCATTTTATTTTTTTTCTCGCAAAGAATTCGTATGACACCTCCCTATTTCTGATATAATTTGGGTGTCTTATCTCCCACCCAGCTGAATCAACCATTAATGGGATATCGTACCCACTTTAACCTACTTTTAGATTACCTAACCTTCAGAGGACAATTTGTCATATATGGGAAACATTGTTCTGATATCTAATAAGAGTATGGGAATTTAACAGAAAAGTGGGAAAAGGTGGGAAAATGTACCCTTTTTAGGGGTGCTTTTGTATTCATCGTTTACAGATGTAGGATTAAGGCATAAAAAAACACCCCATTTGGGATGCCTTCTTACCTCTTCCATTATAGTACTGATTATGGGGATGTAGGGATGAGTATCTACCTATCCATATACTCTAATATTCTATTCATTATTATATACCCTATAACTAATATAGTTAATATCTTTAATACCATTATTTCCATTAATACTTGTTCCATTGTTATTATTGAGCTATTTAAGTTCTACCTCACTTTTTTTACCATCCTACCCAATGTGCTTTTGAATCTCTGATAATAACTCATATTCTTCTAATTCTATAAGTGCATCTCTATTCTTCTTAAACGTTGATATGTAATCTTCCATCTTTACATGCATTGAAAGTGTTATGAAATCATGCTCCATATAAACTTCTAAACAAACTTCATCCAATCCCTGTTCCAATCCAATTAGAGTAGATACGACTGATTCCTTAGCTATCTCTAATCTTTTAGAATCCATCTCTTCTTTTAACTCATCTAATGTTCTACTATATAATCGTATCATATTTTAATAATCATAATCATCATCTATATAAGGTTCTGATTTCTTTGGAATAGAAACTGCATCATACTCTGAATCCTCTATATCATCGAAATCTGCGATATTGGTTGTAAATTTCTTATGAGCCTTTCCAAACGGAGTTTCTTCCCAATCTTGTATATCCTTTGGATTTTCATCATCCGATTCATCGTTCCCAAATCCGGCTGGGTCTGGATTCTCTGAAGTTGGAGTTTTATTCCATTCATCATTAAAATACTTTGGAGCATTCGGGTCACTTGAGGAATTTGATTTATCAAATTTTTCTTCGTACACACCTTCGGATTCCATCCTACGGATTTCTGAGTGTGGGATATCGTTGCTATTAGTGGAATTTATTTCTTCTATTTTATATTCTATATTAAACTTATCTAATATAGTACACCACAAATCTTTTCCTGTTTGTGTATATTGAATACACCCATTATGTGGAGTTGTTATCTTATAGTTCTTCATCTACTACCTCATCAATGGTTAATTCTATTTCATCTTCTTTCTTCATATCACACCCAACACAACAGATTCCGCTATTCACCATTTGTATAGGTGAGAACCAACTCATCAATCCTGCCATCAGTAATCCTACTATCTTAACTATCTTCATTTATTTTATTTTTTATTGTATGTATTGTGTTAAATATTGTGCTAACCAATAAGATATTTTGTATCCTACGAATCCACCAAACGCTGTTGGTATTGGGAATAGTATAAACTTTGCTAACGATGTAGTGTATTTTGGCCTATTGATAACTTTACTGATATAAAAGTAATGTATCAAATACCCACATAATACTGCTATATCTATTCTTAGTGCAATAAATGGAACTATTACTGCCCCACTTAATCCAAAGAAGAAGTTTTCTAATATTGCTGTTCCTACTTCTCTTTTAGGTGCTTCCTTAAATTCTTTTCTAATCTTTTTCGTTGGCATACTAATACTCCATATTAGGGTCTCTTGGTTCTTCTTTTTTCTTTGGTTTACCTCTTCGACCAGGTCGTTTCTTTATAACGTGAGTTCCTTCCTCAACGTTTTTTAATATCTCTTTTAACTTCTCTATATTAACAGAGTTCCCACCCATTGATATAGTATGTTTTAGATTTGCTATAATCTCTGGTGATTTATCCTTTTTCTTCTTCTTTGCCATTTAATTGTTTTTAAATATTGTATATTCTGATTTAGTCATTCCTAATTTACATTCTTTCTTATACCACCAATACAAATCTTCGGTAGTTCCTTTACCCCTCTGGCGTTCTAATGATTTATCCCAAAGGTCTTTATCAAATTCTTTTTCTAACTCTAATCTGAGTTCTCTTAATCTTTTATGTTCTTCCTCATCACCAACTTCCATCAACTTCAAACGTTTCACTCTCTTCATTTTGGTTTTTAACAACGCCTCATGCCTACGTTCATTAACATCTGATATTTGGAGATTCTTCATCAAAAACTCCACCATCTTATTACCCTCTTTTTCTACTTCTTTGGCCTCTGAGAAGTATGGGGAATATTCATAATCACCATTCTGAATCCTCAACAATAGAGGTTCTGATTTCTTTAGAGGTTTTACTCTCCTACCTTTGGTGTACCATCTGAATTTGTTATAACTCATCTACTTCTTTGGTTTTGGTTCTTGTGGTAACTCAATTCCTTTTATTCTATTTGTAGCTAGCGCCCAAACGAACATCTTTGAGAATAATTCATCATTTGAGAATCCTTTCATCTCATCATCTGAGAATCCATTCTCTACTCTAAATAACCCTACTAACATTGGCAGTTGGGTACTTACTATTTCTTCTTTTACTTTACTTATCATATACAACAGGTTACAGTATCATAATCCTCAACTGATAGGGTATCCCACCAATCTTTTGCTACCTCATCTTCTTCGATTGAGATACTAAATTCTTTATCATAACTTCCATCCACTTTCTGAGGATAGATACACATACTGGAAGTATCAAATACACTTCCTACTGATTCTAAAACTATTAACATATTTTCTATTTTTTATCTATTATTTCCACTTCGGTCCATGCTACTAAATGTACTACTTCACCATTATCTCTGGTACAGTAACTATACATTCCATCTATACTTCTAAAGTTTAACTCTTCACCTTCTGTGATTTGAGGTGCACCTGGTGGTACTTTATCCTCTACTATTACTCTAATTCTACTATTTCTTGGTACGTTATATAATTCCATATCTTATCTATACATTGTTACTACTGAACCGAACTTCTTATCAAATACTTCGATTAGATTCTCATAATCACCACTTCTCATTTCATCCAAAAGTGGTTTGGAATCTATACCAACCTGCTTACAGAGGTTCTGTGCTACACCTAAGATGTAAAATGCATTTCCTTGCGGTCCTGTCAAATCTATTTCGATTTTTCCACTATTTACTTTTTTCTTTATCATTTCTTAATTATTTATTATTAACTCTTATTACACTACTAATATACGAATAATATCCATATAAACCAAACATTTTGGATGTTTTTTTGGAAAGTTATTAACAATTTTAATAACCTACGAATTCAATCTTAATACAATCGTTAACGATACCCTGCTTAACACTCCAATCCCACTCTTCGTTCAACCAATAGTTTTGAACATTCTCTAACTCTTTCAAACACTCATCGTACAACTCATCGATTTCATAACCTTCTCCAAATTTGATACCACCACATAGTGTTACCAATTCGTTTAGTTTATCCCAATCATCTTTATTCTTTTCGATTTGGATTTTGATTTCAGCTTTCATTAGTTCAGCAACGTTATCATTCCATTCGTACATTTCATTACTCCAAGGTTTAACTGATTTTGGTTTTTCGGTATTTATCATAATTTTTAATTTTTAATTTTGAGTTTGATTAAATGGCTAAACTCCCAACCCTTATTACAATACTAATATACGAATTTTTATTGGGTTTACCAAATTTCTAATGTTAAGAAATTGTTAAATCTTATAGTGTGATAATTTCTCTTTTAACCTCTTCATATGCTTACAAGGGGTGTATCTATTGAATTCTCTTGCTTTACATTCACACTCTGATATCTTATAATCGATAACCGTTACATCGTAATAGGATAGTTTTCCGGTCTTTTTATTCCTACTACCCATTTCTCTATATTGCCATTTACTACCTTTTGGCATTGTAAATATACTATTCATCATATAACTCTTTCTCTCCCTTCGGAATTAATTAAATCATACAATTCACCCTTCCCCAACATAGTAGGTTCTGAGAATTGAACTTCATGTCCCTTATACTCAAACTTCTCATGTGAAGTTGTTTGTTTAGAAACCATCGTAGTGAGGTGTTTTTCTAACTCATTTGAGTACATCAGTACATCTGAGTTCACTACGATTTGGAACTCATGCCCACCTTTCGGTTTCCAATACGGAGTATCCGTATCTGAATAGTTTTGGTAATACTGAGAATTTATAATTATTTTACAATCCATATTATACTAAATTTAATTTTGATTTAACGTTATTGAATTCTTTATCGGTCATATAGGTTTTGTTTAAGTTCAACCAACCACCAGCTTTCTGAACCATTGAATCATATTGTACCCACTTATCAGTTCCGGTGTTCTCTAACCAATTGTCATATTCACTCTTCCAATATTCAACCGAACCCCACTTTGGTTTGTTGTTACAAAACACATAAGATGGGAAATATTTTAATGGAGTATTGTTATCGGTAGTTTTTGTACCTTCGTTATACTCATAGATATCTTCCATACCATTGAACGAACCAGCTTTGAACTGATTAGAAAACTCTGAAATTTGTTCGAATACATTCTGGTCAATTGATTCACCACCACCATATGATACATTTACATCAACTGAAGAACCACCACTATAAACTGATGATGTACTCCATACTTTTACTAATGGGAAGAACTTTTTTACATATTGTTTGATGATTGAAGCCGTATGTTTAGCACTCATATGAATGTAAGTTTCTTCGTTCACATTATACTTTTGTGAACCTTTTACTACTAATGCTGAAATAGGTAATTGATACTCTTCACCTAAAATCGTTAACTTTATTTTTTTACTCATTTTATTCATTTTTTAATTATTATTCTTAACTCTTATTACACTACTAATATAGTGATAATATTTGAAACTACCAAACTTTTAATGTTAACAAATTGTTAAATCTTTAAAAGAACATTTTGTTCCAAGTTAACCACGATGGTTCATTTACCACCTTTGAGTGGCCACCAATCACTACTCTACGAACATTACATCTATCCCCATCCTCTGAAACGGATAGTAATACTCCACCAGTATTCGGGCACTCAGTACCAACTGCGTTTCTTAATTCATCAATCTTACCTAATCCATCAATCGAATCACTTACACTTAAATTTACCATAATTTTTATTTTTTACTTTTAATTAAACTCTCACTCATTAACTATACTAAAGTACGACTTTTATTTTACAATTCCAAATTTTTAATGTTAAGAAATTGTTAAATTTTCCCATATCTTTTGATAACTCTGATTGATTAGAATCCATTGACAGTACCCTTTTATGAGATGTTCATCAACATCATTCTCAATCGCAGTTGCCAATTTACTGAATAACTCATCAATTATGGGTTGTTTACCATTTGGATTCTTTTCAACTATCTTTGGAATAGATAAATCAAATTTAACTTTATTCTCTAATTTCTGTTCCCACTCAGGACCAGATGGTGGAATAATTGAATCAACATAACTCAACCATTCATTTATATTTTTCTTAATTAACATTACAGTACTAAAGTACGAATAATAAATGAGAAATCCAAATAAAATATGTTAAAAAATGTTAAAAGTTATCTAAAAATAGAGATTGTACCAGTACTTTGTAAGTATTCCAGATTATAACGGCGTCTTGCAACTAATGTGTAAGTATATACCCCATCTGCTACATAATAATCACCATTCATCATAGAACCATCCCAAACCTCATCATTTAAGCCTCTAAACACTACATTTCCCCATCTATTGAAAATAGTGTACTCAACATCTATCCAACATTCTGAATTGTACATTGGTTTCCATACATCATTGATTCCATCATTATTTGGTGTAAATGTATTGGGTACATATATGTTGGTAAACTCACACTCAAAACCCGGCGGTTCTTCTATACATTCTAATCCAGTTTCACAATCAATCCAAATCTCTTGCAAAATATATTCTGTTATAGTATCTGTAATATAGATGTAATTATTTACAACAACATCAACATAGGTTGTATCGAATATGTAATTATCTATATAAAGTGTATCGTATAGATTCATATACTGAGTAATTGTATCGTATATGTAAACATTTTCGTATTCTGTTATCACAAGGGTATCGGTAATAAAAACCTCAACATCTAAATACAATGTATCAGTAATATATTCTACGATTGTATCAGATTCACATTCATCATAGCAAACAGCTATTCTATTATCATCTATATTAATATCAGGATATGTCTGTGTCTGATTAAAACTATTACCAACAGTCCATCCGTTATTTGGAAAATCATCAATTCCTGCAGTTTGAGAAAGATTAATCTGCCATATTACTACTTCCCAACAATATCCCTCAAGAGGTGTGGCTAAAATACATTCCCAAGCAAATGGTGGATTTATATTAATAGTAACAACATCACCAGTTTCCCATCCACCCCAATTTGTAACATTAGTATATGACCAACCTGGATGAAACGTTGTTGAAGTACAATCTGTATTTTCTCCTAAGTCTTGTCCAGTTACCTCATCAACATAATGAATCCCAAATACCAGATGAGTTACATTTTCATTATTATTTACAGAACTAGAACCATTACCATCGCAAGTATTTCCATCGTATTGAGTAAATTCATTACATCCACAGTTTTCTGCATTAACAAATTCAACAACAAAAGAATGTTCATCATCTGTTGTAGCAGGTGGTGTTTGGTTTACAAGTATTAAATCACAAGTCTGTGCCCATATGAGTGTAGACATAAGAAGGCACTTCAAAGATATGAAGTATTTTAACATTTTGATTCCTAAATTATTTGGTTTGGTGTTCTACGTTTAGAACTTATCGAGAGAGTGGTACTTGGAAATCAATCCAATCAATACCTGATACATCTTTGTTTGGAAAATAGAATTCCCAAGATTCAATACCTTCTACTTCTATGATTTTTCTGAATCCAGAAGGGATTTGTGCTCCACCTTTTACATATGGTGGTTCGTTATGAAATTCTACATATATAGTTACATTAACAACTTCCCACATTTTAGCGAGGTTTCTTTCAAATCGTTCCAATTCTTTCCAAGGACCTCTGTTTAATCCCTGATGTTGTAATGCACAATTCAAATATGAGAATGTAGCTTTTACCATATCTCTACTACAATTAAACGCTGCAGCTGGTGCCATATGCCCTTTATCGTATGGATTATCACTATAATCATGTTTATCTGATGTTTTAACACCTTCCCACTTACGGAAATCTAAACCTTCTCTACTAGCATCACCCATCGGGCATAGTACTTTATATTTTACTTGTAGTGGTTGTTCATATACTTCTGAGTACACAACTGTAAATATATCTGTTTTGATTCTGATTGGAGTATCACCTTGCCCAAATCCAAATAATGGTTGGAATGATAATAGTATTAGTAGGAATTTATACATTTTATTTGCTTTTGAATAAGTTAGTAAGTTTATTTATTGTAGATGGGGATTCTTCGATTGGAGTATCATCGTAATGTATCCCATCATTCCCATTCTGACCTATAATATTCATTCTATTATTATCTTCTTCATAAGAAGGTATAACTTTTTCTTCTGCAGTTGGTGTTTTGTATGGGTTTTCTGCGTATAGTTTCCAAAAAACAGAATGTAATTCTGGATTACCAAGCATAGGTAGGATGAAATTTGCTATATGTAACGCCATATTAATATCACTCTCAACTAAACTATTATTTTTAGAACCATCTTGCTTTTCAGCTGGAACTTCAAAGTTTAGTTCTTCATCACCATATGATTCTGCATCTTTTTCAAGAGCGTTAAGTGTATTTAATGATGGGGCTAATAATTCATATACACCATCCATTGGTTCTAAATCAGAAACCTCATCCCAATATTTTAATATATCTTGTTCTTCAAATTTAGATTTAAACTTTGAATCAACATATAAAATTGTTTGATGATTTGGGTGTGCCATCTTCCAATAAATGATGTGAAAAAGAGATTGTATCATATCTGCTCTTGATATGTCCTCTTTTGTAGATTGTCTAAAAGACCATATTGCTTTAATCATAACGTAACTTTTTAATTTTGTTTATACAAATATACAACAAATAATTGAATTATCCTAATTTATGATGTAGTATTTCCGTACATTCCACCTGAGAAGTAACTACCTAAATTACTTAGATTTGCTATTCCACCAACACCCATTAAATTAGTTAATCCTTGATAGTTAAATGTGTATGGTGTTGTGTTATTTGCAGCTACTGTTGTTGAAGTAGGTACTGAAGTTACTGAAACTTGTGTGTTTGCAGGTGGTGTAAATTTAGTTGGAGTTACTGCTACTTGACCTGTTCCTGTTGGTGGTGGTGGTGTTATAGTAGGCGTTGAAATTCCTAAAACACCTCTATATACTGATAACGCTGTAGATGTAACATCTTCTTGTGAACCAGCTACTTGTACATTTCCGATTACATATGTAGCCGTAGCTTTAGATAGTAAATACGAATCTTCAAATAATGGTTGTGATAAGAAACCCTGTGTTTTATATAATGCCTCAACTCTATTAAAGACTTGAGCTTGGTATTCTGAAAATATAACTGAACCATCAGCTGCTATAGGTTGTGCTGGTGGTGCTGCTAATGGTGAAGGTAACACAGACGGTGCTGCTGCTGCCGCTGGTTGTGCTATTTGAGGCGATTGGGCCAAACTAACTTCCTTTTGTGGGGCAAGTGATGCCTGTGATGCCATTGATACGTTATTGTTACTTGGTGCTGCTGCCATAATTAATCCCTTAAATGTTTTATTCTTTTATATAAATATGGAAATATTTTAAATTACACTAATTCCACATATCTTCTTCATCTTTATCTTCTCTACCAAAATCACCCCAATTATCTGGAGTATCATTATTAGAGAAATTATCTTCTATAATATCTTCATTTGTATCATCTACTAATGATGTAGCCATTGATATAATGTTATCCACAAATGCTTTATGGATTGGGTTTGTATTATCTATATCAATAGTACGTCTACTACCATCTGAAGTGATTATTATAATAAAATCTTCTTCAACAATAATATTTTCTATTTCATTCATTTGATTCATCCTCGTTGGGAAACATTCTAATGAATGGTTTATTACTATTTAGATACCAATCTTCCCACATAGTATCTTCTTTACTTCTAAATCTTTGTTTTAACACCCAGATTGCGTATCTGATTTGTTTCATTAACTTTTTTAACAATTATTCTCCCTTTTTTAAAAATATAAAATACGAATCAAAAAAGATTCGCCCTGTTTGTTTACTTAACTTTGTTAAATCCATTTTAAAGAATTCCTTCTTATCAACAAACTTAATTTCATCATGTTCAAGTAATTTTGCTTTACCACTCAACAATCTTATAATCATTGGAGTGAATTCTATATTTTCTTCATTAAGGGTTCTAAGTTCGTGAAGAGGTTTGATATCAATATCTAACTCTTCTTTAAACTCCCTAATAATTGTTTCATCAATCGTTTCTCCTTCTTCCATCTTACCACCAGGAAATTCCCATTTACCCGGCTGATGTTCGTTGGTTAACTTTCTCTTACCAATTAATACCTTATCATTCCATATCAGAATTCCACAAACTACTTTCATCATCTTCGTTATCCATTAATTTTATCAATCTCTCCCATAGTAATATGGTAAATTCAGGATTCTTATTTAATGGTATAAGAATACGAGAATATTGAAAGCTCTCCGTTTGTTTTACTGATTTGGTGTTATCAAATATAGTATCTTTAAACAACTTCAGAATCCTCTATTTTTTTAAACAACTTTTGAATTGTATCCTTATCAACTCCAAAATGAATCAATAAATCTCGCATCTCCTTTTTCTTTACAAAATCAGGCCTCGTACCTGTATTTTTAAGGATTTCATTTAATTTGTTATCTTTAAAATCTCTTTTAGTGATATAAACCCAATTATAAGCTCCTTCACTAACTAACATCCAAGATGTCTCATTTGAGATTGAATATTGAATACTCTTCCCCCATTTATTCAAACTACCTGTCATAACTCTTACTGTTTTTTTAATAAGTATTGTTTTATTTCTACAAATATACGAACTAATTCGTTATTTTCCAAATTTATTTTAATTTATTTAAAATATTTGTCCAATATCTCTTTAACCTTCGTAACCTATTTTTTGCTTCTGCTCATCACTTAAATCATCAGGATTAATTGGTACTCCCAAATGAGCTCCTAATGTACTTAAAACCTGCCCTCGTTGGTATGGTGTACCATATTTCCAAACATATGCAAGTTTATTTCTATAATCTTCTATTTTAGTTTTTAATGTATCAACTGATGAGTTTATCATTTCCATATCATCTTCTGAAATATCTACATCTATTTTATTATCAACTGCGAAATCAATTACACCTAATAAATCGTTTTCATTGTATCGTTCATTCAATTCCTTAAAATCATCCTCATCCCCACCCTTATCAGGATGTAATTGCTTCGCAGTATCTTTATAAATCTTTTTTACACGTTCATCAGTTTTGTTTTTAGATTTAGGTTCTTTATGTGTACCTACATCTGATTCATCCCCAAATTCTTTTTTAGATTCTGAGATTATATCTTTAAACTCTTCTTCAAATTCTACTGTTAAAAGAATATGGTCCTCTTTCAGTTCATCTAAATCTAATTTTAAATATCTATACTGATATACTAATTTTTTAAGATTTGCCATCCATTTTTTCCGGTTCAATTACTACCATACACTCTGTAGTAAGTAGTGTTCCCGCAACTGAAACCGCTTTCTCAATGGCTGTTCTCGTTACTTTAGTTGGGTCAACAACACCGGCTTCGATTAAATCACCAAATTCTTCAGTTCTAACATCGTATCCAACTCTATGGTTACTAGCTAATGGTGAGTTTAATTTCTCAATCAATGAATCGGCAGATATTCCTGCATTTTCTATAATTGCTCTAAATGGTGATTCACAAGCTGAATGTACTATATCAACTCCTAAAGTCATATCCGTAGATAAATCAGTTTGAGTTACTACCATATTCTTTGAGTGAATAAGTGCAACTCCACCACCAGGAACAATACCTTCTTCTAATGCTGCTTTTGTTGATAAGATAGCATCATCTACTCTATCTTTCTTTTCCTTCAGTTCAACCTCAGATTCAGCTCCAACTTTAATAACTGCAACCCCACCACTCATTTTACCTAAACGATTCTCTAATTTCTCTTTTTCAAAATCAGATTCACATTTACCTTTTTCGGTTTTGATTAATTGGATTCTATTTTCAATATCTACTTGTTCACCATGCCCACCAATGATTGCTGTTTTGGTTTTATCTGATACTACTTTATCACAACTACCCAAATGTTCATCTGTTACATCTTCTAATGTTATACCTAACTCAGTACCAACAATTGTTGCTCCTGTTAGTGATGCTATATCTTTTAGAATCTCACTTCTTTCTGCTCCAAATCCTGGTGCTTTTACTGCTAAACATTTCAATGTTCCTCTAGCTGCGTTTACAACCATACTAGCTAATGCTTCACCATCTACTTCGTGAGCGATAATTACGATTGATTTATTACCCATAGAAGATGATTCTAAGATTCCAATAATATCATCCATATTAGAAATTCTACCATCAAATAATAGTATTTGTGGTTCATCTAATATTGCCGCTAATTTAGTTTGATTATTCATAAAGAAGTGAGATAGATAACCTCTATCAAATTCTAAACCTTCTACAATTTCTAATGTAGTTTCATTTGAATTACCTTCTTCTACAGTTACAACACCATCGTTACCTACTTGGTGGATTGCTTCTGAAATAATACCACCAATTTCTTCATCACCATTTGCTGATATAGTTGCGATATTCTTAATCGCTTCATTGGTTTTAATATTCTGAGATACATTACCTACAAGATTGGTTACAATATCCTTAACTGCAATCTGCATACCTCTGTATAATTCGATTGGATTAGAACCCTTCTCAACCTGCTTCATACCTTCATTAAAGATATGTTGAGCTAATACTGTAGATGTTGTTGTACCATCACCAGCATTATCAGCAGTTTGTTGAGATGCCTCTTTTATAATCTGTGCTCCCAAATTCATTGATGAATCTGAAAACTCAATTGATTTTGCTACAGTTACACCATCTTTCGTAATATGAGGTGCTCCTTCTCTTTCAATAATAACATTTCTACCTCTTGGGCCCAATGTTACCTTTACTGCATCTGCTAATTCGTTTACACCTTTAAGTAGCTTCTCTCTACTTTCTTTTCCGTGAAATATTTGTTTTCCCATAACTTTTTTATCCGTTTACTTTTTTATTAATTGTTTCTAAAATTGATTTACATTTATCTAATACAAGAGCTACCGCAGGTACATCCGATACTTTGATATTTGCTTGTTGAACTAATGTATATAAAATGTTTATATCATTAGCATCTAACATAGGAATTTCTTCCGAAGGTTTTTCTACTTTTTTACTCATAACTTATTTTCTTCTTTTTTTGATTTAATAGTTTCTTTTGCTTTTTGAATTTGTTCTACTCTCCACTGTGGTTGACCACCCCTCAGATTACCTTTTAGATTATGAAAACAATTGTAACATAAGAATCTAAGGTTCTCTATAATATGGTCTTTCCAATCATCATTGATATGGTCTAATATCAATGGTACTTTATCATCTGTAATTCGTTTCTCATCAAATCCACAATTATGACAGCAAGGTTTAAAATCTACCTTGTCTGAATTATTCAACAATCTATTCTTTAACTGATGTACTGAATAGTTTGGATACTTTCCTTCTAATATATCTTTAAGTGCGTACTTACCCTTTGTGATATTATATGGTTTCTTAACACCTTTACCTCTTTTGTTCTTTTGTACATCCCAAAGATGTTTACCACTTTCAGAATCTATGTATCGTTTAGAATACTTTTCATATGTTGTAAGTGAAATGTTAAGGAATCTAGCTGCTCCACTATTGGATTTGGAGTTCTTCATCGCATACCGAATCTGAGCTTCTGTTAAGTTGAGAGGTTCTCTTCCCCTTCCCAACACAAATCCATTTGGCATTATATCACCTTTTTTCATTTTTGAAGTTCTTTTTTAATACTTTTTAAATCTGCTGTACCAAATAGCCATTTAACTATTAGTATAACAAAGAATGCTTCTGCAAATGTAAAGGTGGGTAATCCAAACTTAGTTGATATAATACAATTCCATATTAACCAAAATGGTGTTGTAAACACAAATACCCACAGAAAAAGAATTCCTATGAATAAAAGTGCTCCTGTAAAATACATTAATATTTGATATTTATAATCTTTCATAACTCTTTCATTTATATATAAGTATTAAACTTTATATTTAAAATGTAAACTTTCCAAAAATTGGAAATCTTTTTTTGATAATAGGTAATTTCCAGCTGAATATTTCTGTTCTAACTGATAAAATCTCTTTCTATCTCTCCATTGTGGTATCCCTTTTAGATTACCACTACTATAAATTGTTTTCTTTATTACTTTCAACAACACTAATTGTTGATTCCAAACACTATTATATACATCGTTTACACTTTTCATTTCCAAAATAATTGTACTGATATTAATACTAATGCTAATCCTAATGAGATTGCTGTTTTAGCAGTAATACCTTCATTAAAGAAATATCCAGTAAATATAGCGTAAACCACCATACCAACTCCAAATCCTACAAATCTACCTGGCCATAGTAACCCATCGAATCCATTAACTGCGTATTTAGTACCCCATAGATACAAAAATGAAATAGGAACACCAGCTAAAGCAAGTACCCATTCATTGTTCTTAAACCAATCCCATTTGAATTGACCATTGAGTTGAAACCAAACAGCAACATGTGCTATAAAGAACCAAAATAAACTTATTAGTATTAATCTACTATTCATCCTTTTCTTTTTGCTTTAAGTTCCTCAGAACCTTTTTCGTATGCCTTTGGTGATGGCATTCCTGAATAATGACACCACTTCTCATATTCATATTCATCATCTGAATGTTGGTTTTCAGGATGAAGTACATCATTCCCCTTCTCCATTTCTTCTTCTATGTATTGTTTTGTTTTACTCATATTACACTAATATACAAAATTAATTTGAATTTACCAAAAGTTTTTATCGGTTTCTCCATTAATAAATGCTTTTTGTTTTTCGAATGCTTGTTTTAACTCCGATTTCACAACCTTCTTCTTCACCACTTTCTTCTTAACAACCTTCCTCTTAGTTGGTTTCTTCTTAATAACCTTCTTAGGTGGCTTAGGAGTTGGTTCTTGTGGTGGTGGTCTATTAGGTATAGGAATACCAAAATACTTTTTGTTGTACATATCAATCAAACCCTGTCCACCTAATCCCATAACTAAAATATTAGTATCTTCGGGAAGATATTTCTTTGAACGAGCATTGTTTACTTTATCAATGTGGTCATCAAAGATATCCATCTTAGGTTTTCTACAACGTTTGGGGATATGTACTACTATTGTTTTCATACCATCCTTCATAATCTAAAATTCTATGTTTTCGGATTCTAAGGCCATTTCTTTATCAAATTCAGAACCATCTGATAAATTTTGTAATTGCATCATATCGATGTACTCATCGGTTGTTATGTAACCACCATTAACACCTACCCATAGGGATATTGCTAATTCATTTTTTTGAAACGTTTTAATCATTTTTTATTATTTTAATTATTATTTAAGGAAAACTTCTTTTAAATCTTCTATATTGTGAGTAACTCCGTATTGTAGTAGTTCACCACCGAACTCACCAGCACCATTAGCCGTTCTATCATCTATAAGATAATCACCAACGTTTAAGTGTTTGTTGTGAGATAGAATCAATCTCTTATATGCTTTTGGAAGGTATTTCTGTATCCATTCTACTTTATCAGATGATGCCGATGGGTTTTCCCAAGGTGCTGTAGATAATACATAACAATCATACCTCTCATCTGAACTCATTACATTAAATAGAGAAATCATTTCGGTATTTGGTTTCATAGTTCCGAAGATACCTGGAACCTCATCATATCTACCTTTGTATTCTATTATATCATGCAAATCTAATTGGTCAATTCCACTTTGGAAATTAACTAAAACACCATCCATATCGAAGTAAACTATTTTTTTATCCATTCATTAATTTTAGGTTAGTACTCATCTTTTTACAGTACTAATATACGACTTTTTATTGAAACTACCAAACTTTTAATGTTAAGAAATTGTTAAATCTTTCCTTTGTGTTTCTCTTTACGATAGTACTTTTTTTTGTTACGATGAGGTGAAGGAACTTTTAAAGCATCAAACCATTCAGAAAGTGTTAACTTTACCGTCTTTAGTTTAATATGTTCTTTCTTATCACTCATTTACTATGTAAATATACGAAAAAAGCTTGGAATATCCAAGCCTTTTGTGAAGTATTTTTGAAATTTAGAATGATTCTAAATAGAAATATTATTTACGTGCACTTTGTTTGTTTTTAACATACCCAACATTAATTTTTATTTTGGGTGTATAATCAGATGGTGTCGTATCATTTATACCTGTGAATTCACACTTATCTTTATCTATCCTAACATTAAAAATTAAATCATTAAGATTCATTAAAATTTGGGTAGATGTTGATAAAACATCTTTCTCAGAGGGATTAACAACTTTATCTTTATCTCTGTAAGGATTATTCCTCATATTTGTCGAGAAATATGTACTTAACCCATCTAAAATATCTGATGGATTCTTTGCAGTATCTAATATTTTTTGAGCAATTCTCCAGCGTGTTTCTGAAGATATCTTATTCTTACCTGTAGTGTACCCTGAATCTGGATAATCATATCCATGATTGGTTCTTGCATGGTTAAGTTTTTTATCTAACCTGTTAATTACAGGTATGTGTTTGGATGTAACTTCAATTGATAACGAATCTTTTGGGCTACAAATAAATGTGTGACCCATTAGAGAGTACTCACCCCCACCTTTGTAGTTTGTTATTGAACGTATAGCTTGTGATAATTTTGGCTTAGCTAATGCAGCTCGTATCTTACCACCATCAGGCCCTGGCTTACCACCCTTCTTTTTAATTATCTTCTTTTCATTTTCATCTGCAGTAACCATTAGTGCTGAATTAAGAATACCTATTCCATGTGAATTCATACCTTCTGACCAATCGGTATCTTTATCTAAGATATATACAACTTCCACACCATCAATTAACTCCCTTACAATACCAATCGTAGGATTGTATGCTCTATCTCTGTTCTTTGCTAGTAATACTTTATCATTCATTACTGTGTGGGTAATTACACACTCACGTAGTGGAGATTTAGATTTGAGTAATATGTCTTTTAACTTAATCATTGAGTTCTCCTAATCATTCTTTTAATCTAATATACCTTTTCCTAATATAAGAGGTGAACCATCTTTATGAAGGTTAATTTTGAAATGATTATCAAATTCCTTAACTATTAATGTTTTGTTCTTATATTTAGGATACTTACTCTCAACGTAAGCAACTACCTTATCATAACGTGCTCTATCTTCCATAACTATTCTTTTTTAAATATTTCTGTATCTTCTACGGTTACTCCATAGAACTTTTTTACTTTTTCCCAAATATGTCAATCTACTAACTCTTTGATTGATGGAGTTTCTTTCTCCTTGTATTTGGGGATTACCATTGTTTTGTTGTTCTGAATTCATTAACTCCAGATTACTCCTGCTATTGATTTCACTAATGCGTTTTCAGATGAAATATCAGTTAATGTACTATTAGCATCTGAGTATTTACTAATATATCGTTTTGTTTGTTGAGTAATCGGTAAGGTATCATCTCCCGAATCATCCAACGTGATTGTTTCAATAACCATCATTTCAGGATGAGCTGCATTGCTGTTAGATGCTTCTGTTGCATCTACTGCTGGAAATGTACATACGTGGTTAAATGTTGTTGTTTTTGTAATTGCCATAATTTTATTTTTCTTTTAAATTCTTAATATAAGTATTGTATTTTTTTTAATTACCACCACCTCTTTTGGTATTTATATTTCTATTAATAGTTGGTTTGGTATTTCTATTGATAGATGGCCTAATGTTGGTATTATTGATAGATGGTTTGTTATTATATATTGGTTTATTATTATATGATGGCCTGTTATTGTTATTTAGTATAACAGGTTTTGTTGTAATAATTGGTTTGTTGTTATAAGTAGGAATTGTTACTATAGGTGTAACATTTGGTTTTACCCTACGTTTGTTTGTATCCTGTAAATTAACTACCCTATTTGCGATTGTATTCTCAGATGTTCTTCTACTACGATTCCATACTACATTATATCCCATATTATTATAAGGGCCGTTGTACCAATTGTTACTATTGTTGTACCAATTGTTCCACCAATATCCACTATCCATTCCCCATAACCAATCATTCCATAACTGAGTATAGTTTTGTGAGTAATAGTACCCATTAGATGGATAGTATGGATTCCAATAGTTGTATCTGTTGAATGTAGAACCAAATCTAAACATTCTATTGTTCCAATGCCAGGTTAATGGTTGTCTGATTGCGAATTGAGCGAAATCGTATCTGAATTTGAAATCAGTTCTGAGTAATCTTTGTAACTCAAATTCGTTTTCGATTGTGTTTGTAGTGTACCCATAGATTGGGTCTACTGATGCTATTGGTTGGTAAGTTGTACAACCAATTAGTAATACCGATAATACAAGTAATACTTTTTTCATATATTCTTAGTTTATTTTAACTTTGTTAGTATTGAATATTTATCTATATTGAATCCAAACCCAGCTCCCTGATAATTGTAATCAATATCTATTTTTGTTTTTAGTTTATTTTCTAAGTGTGATTTGATTCCTTCTATTACAGCCTCATCACCATTTTTAGTTAGAATATTTAATACATCTAAATCGTTAGAGGTTTTTGCCAATGTAATTATATCAGTATATCTACTTGTAGATGTTTGGAATACTATATTATGTTTTTTTCTGCCGTATTTGAATGTTATTTTCATATCTACCCTTAGTTTATGTAATATGTTAATTCGTAGTTACCACTATCCATACCAAATAAAGATATCGATAATCCTTTTCTTTGAGGTTTACCTTTTTTAAGTAATCCAATTTGGAATGTATGAGTTTTACCAACACTAGGTCTTAATCTACTATATCTACCACCATGTGTGATTTGATTATTCCAATCATCCTCATCGATTTCATACCCTTTTTTCTCAACTTTTGTTTTTGCGAAATCAACTGCCTCACCTGCTGTTTTAAAGTATGTATCGTTTGCTTCATTAACTGATTCAGTTACGTTTTGAGATAAATCAAGTGTGTTTGGAGCGTTTTTGCCAATCCATTTGAATAATTGTAATTTCCAGTCTTTTTCACTAGCTATACCACCACCTTGTTTTTTGATTGGAAGTGATAAGAATCCAGATACAACTCCTACTTTTTCACCGTCTCTTGTCGTTGGTTGGATGTGGTATATTGTGTTTTCTGAGTTATTTAAAATAACATCAATTCTACCATTTAATCCTTTTGGTAATGCTTTGGTTAAGATAGTCCACATTGTTTTACCAGCACCTTCATGTGTTTGTAGTAAAATATCATCTGGTACAACTCTATCTCTATCTTTGTTTCTATCAACAGCTATATAATAATCACTTAATACCCAAATTAAGTGAATATTTTTAGAATCATAACCAGCTTCTTCCAATGGTTTAATAACATCTGTGATTGATGCTACTTTCTTAGCAGTAATATCAAACAATAAATTTGGTAAAGTTTCTTTGTTCTTTTTACCACTCAACATATTGATTACCCACTTATCTTTTAATCCCATAGAATCTACAATATAATGTAAAGATGCTACATTGTTAGGATTTTTCAAACCACCCAATTTGTGTTTTGGATTGGCTATATCTGATATAGATAACCCTTTACCAATCATAAATTCTTCAATGTGAGCTTTTGGTGATAATCCACCATTTTTATTTGGCTTATTTGATAACTTCTTACCATACTGCTTATACCATTTATCTACTGAGAATTTACCTAGTTGGTCTAACTTACCAATTGCTTTCTTCATCTCATCAACATCTCTTACCTTAAATCCAGCGGCATCAACGAAGTTATCGATTGCGAATCCTTTACCACTACCAGCTCCACCTGCCATAAATACAGCCTGTCCATAAGGTGCTCTTCCTGAGAATGTGATTAACTTCTCATCTATCTGTTCTGCAGATTCTGTAATCTTACCATTTTTTACATTATAGTATGTAGGTATCTTATCCCAGTCTTTACCATTAGTTTTTACACCAGTATAAGTTTGGTTACCATCTTGCTTCCAAGCCCCACCACTTCCATCTCTGAATTTTATCATAGTTGGTACATCTTCATACCAAGTCCACTCACCATCAGAAGATTGAGCTACATATTTAGCCCAAGATGGGATATTTTTAAATTTTGGTAATTTCTTTTTACCTTCGGTTAATGATTCAAACATTTTCTTTCCGTTAGGTTTCAACATATTCATATCTTTATCAGTAATGATATATGCTGTCATCTGTCCACCCATCGAACCACCTCTCTCTAGTCTTTTAACTTCTTTTTCAGCATCTCTGTATGATTTGAATACTTTAGGTGGTAATTTTTTATCTCTTTTTAAATCATATCCACCAACTAAAGCTTTACCTTGTCCTCTACCTAAGTTACGAGTGATATAAAACTTACCTTCGTTTAGTGATTCGTTTTTCATATCTGAGTACAACTCTTTAGTCCACTCTACGGAATCAGGTGTTTTCTTAACCTGCTTACCATATTTTTTAAAGAATGTTTTAACAAACTCTTCTTCTGATTTGGATTTATTGATTAATAGATGTAAATCACTCATCACACCTTCTTTAACAATACTTTCAGGAACACAATTAGGAACTTGCTTACCATTCTTCATCTTACCACCAACTTGTTTGTAACCTTTCCAACAATCTTCTTTGAGTTCATCATACCCACTACCAAATGGTGCTGATTTACCATTGTGATTTGGTGCTACATTTTCTAATACTTTAGAGTTTTTATCAATATCTTTTATTGTATCTGTTTTTTGTGTAATCTGAATTCCTCTAAATGTAGATTTTTTGAAGTATTTTTGATTCCTAGTTTCATATTGTTCTAAAGATTTATGGTCTGCAAATAAACCACCTGCTATATTATATAAAATAGTTCCTTTAGGTAATGTTACTATGATATTACCAATCTTTACATTTTTAATATCTTTTTTTAATTGATACTTTCTGTTATCTAATCTTAAAACACCACCACTCATAGTACCTGAATTTGGTACGAATGTTGCTTCTTTCTTCAATCTACTCTTTTCTCTTCTACCTCTGTTCTTAGATTCATCTTCGAATCCAACAATCTTACCACCTTTGTGAGATGCATCCTTACCATCACCATTACCATAAGTACCTTTGTCCCTGTTGTACTTATTTAGTTCTGCCCTATACTTCTTTGCTTTAGTAGATTTACCATACTTTGCGTACTCTTTTTTGTAATCTCTCTTAGTTTCTTCCTCAACAGGTTTTGCATCGTTAAATGCCTGGTCTACATATTCATCTTCTTTTAGATGAGTCATATTATTATCCTTCTTCCACGCATCTCTATCAAAGATTAAATCATCTTTTACCATCATTACCATAAGAGCTCTTCCGAACTTTTTACTATCTTTGATATGAGTAAATTCTTTTTGATTCTTTCTTGCCCATTTGTACCATAGTGCTGATAGAGTTAAGAACATTCTACTACCATCTCCTTTAGATTTTTGGAGTTCTTTTTTAAACATCTTTGTATTCTTAGATGCATACTTAGAAAAATCAATATAGACAAGCTCATTGGGAGTATCCATAGGAATAGGCCTACCCTCATTAAAATTAGATTCAAGGATTGTTTTATTGATTTGATTTTTTATATATTTCCTTAAGTCCATTATTTTGCCTTTTTATTTTTAAAATGTTCTGTTGCTGATGGATATGGGAATTTGGCGTTTAGATAATCTTGGCGTTTGTTACAACCACAATCTTCTTTACCTAATTTTTGAGCAATCTTTTCAGCAAGTATATCCAACTTAGTAGCTGATGTTACTTTTTTGATTGTATCTCCTAAACCTTTTGACTTTGCCATATTATCCTTCGATTCTTAAATTTAAACCCTCTTTTACCAACGCTTTATATATACCATTTACAAGTACCTCATCATCAGATTCCTTCACTAAACATTCTCCCGAATTGTGAATAATCATTGCGATTGATTCCCCCTGCATATATGGATAATTCAAATACCTTTGAATACATCTTATAACGTGTTCAAATGAATTTACATTATCGTTTAATATAAATAGTTTCATATATTAAAAACTGATTCTAATTCTTTTATAGTTGGTACTAACCCGTCCAACTCACATATTTCTGCTTTTAAAGGTCTATCGTTTACATCCATAACGTAAACTATCCAACCTTTAACTGATTCCACTTCCTGTGAAATTTGTTTTACTAATATTTTCATTCATTCTCTCCATATTTTGTTTTTGTAACTTTACAATCTTAGCACATTTTTCATAATGTTCTATGTCTGTAAAGAATTTGAGAAGTAACTCAAAGAATTCAATTTTCATTTCTTGTGAAAATTCATCAGACCATTCGAAATCTTTTTTTGTAAGAATTCGGTAGGCCACTTCCATTGCTTTCTTTTCGTAGTTCATTGGTTATAAATATAGGATTAATATTAGTGAATTAGTTTATTTACATATTTTTGAACTTCTGCATCAATATGTTCTCTAACTAAGTGAGTTTTGATTCTTACATTAGGATATTTTGATTTAAGTTTATCTACCGCTCTGATGTTCTTAGATGAATCATCCATAAATGCGATATCTGTATATCCTTTTTTGATGTGTTTCTCAATCCAATCAGATTTATCTTTTGGATTATTACTTCCTAACGCCACTACATACACATCCATACCAAATTCATCTTTGAAGAACTTTGTAACAGGAAATGCAAGTTTTCGTGCGGTTAGGATTGTAACCTTTTTGTTAGAGTTATCTAACATTCGTTGTAGTAACTTAAAGTTCTTTTCGATTACTTTAGGGTTATTCAACATTTTATTAAAATCTCTAAAATCAAACACATCGGTTGTTTTAGAGTTGTATTTTGCGTATTCAGCTGGGTCTAACTTAGATTCAGAACCATCTTTATGTTTTACATAAATAAATGCTGTTGATTTGGCAAGAGTATCATCAAAATCAAAAACTCTAAGGATTCTTCCTTCAGTTATTACTTTTGATTCATTTTTGAATACTTTATTTATAAAATCTTTCTTCTTCATAATACCCTAATATACAACTTTTATTTGAATTAACCAAATATTTTAACAATTATTTTTATATTGATACCTTTTGATTTTGAGTTTTAAAATCCTTCTTTCTCATAACTGTTTTGGCTATAACTTTATTTGCTTGCTTCATAAATGGTATATTGATATTAGTTCTATCATCTACTGCTACCACTTGATTATATTTATCTAAGAAATCTAAGAATGTTTTCTTTTTCTTAGCTAATCGTTTAAAAAATCCAATTAATTCTGCTTTAGATATCTCTTTATCGTTTCTTGGGTCGTTTAATCTATCAAAGAAATGTTTATCTGTAATTACCATATCTAATGGATTTAGTTTTTTATCAGCGAAAGTATCTATCTGTTTTAAATCAGCCATTGGTATTTCTGATAATGGTTCTCTAATAGTTGGTGATGGGTTATTTTTATCAATACATCTACCATCTAATGTTGTTGGGTTTTTACATTTATTACCAAATCTATCAAAATATATTTCTGTTACCTTAGAATATTGAGAACTATTACTAGGTCTCCCATTACCATCTGGCTTTATAACACTAAGTCCTGCTAATTTGGGATTACTATTATGAGCCATAGAACCCAATTCTTCATTATCATGCCCACACTTATGGCAAATATATAAATCAGAACCACCTTCGGCAACTTCCCATTCCCATCCACAATTATCACAATTGATTGTTTGCCCTAAAGATTCTTCATCTAATTTAGGTAATATTCTGAATTTTAGAAGTGGTTTATTATTAATTGTAATATCACCCTTTTCGTTCTTACCAATGGATTTTACTACTATTCTTTTATTTTTAAACTTACCACCCAACACAGTATCACCTACGCTGATTGGAACGTTTATATTTTCTTTCAATGAATTAGATATTGTTTTGTATAATACAATAGCATCATCCTTTTTTAAATGTATTGTAAATATAGGAACTCTAACATCGTTTCCAAATTTGTAAATTGCGGCTGCCCATCGATGATGTCCATCTATTATGTAATTATCCTTTGATACAATTATTGGTTTCATATCCCCAGCTTTACGATATTTCGCAGCTATTCCCTTTACTTTGGATTTTATTAATTCTTTTTGGGAAGATTTTAGACTACCAACATCCAGTGTACCCTTAGTTACCTTAACCTTAGATTTAGCCATAGAAATTGCCTTACTCAAATTTTGAGTATTAACTTGTGGCATATCTTTTCTACTATATAAAGGCATATATTATTTTCCTATACCATTGAGGTAAACTTTAATTGTTAAAGAATTGTCTACAAGACTTATTTTCTGAAGTAATCCAACCATCAACATTATTTATTAATCATTTTTTCAAACGATTTTAATGTCATCGAATTATCAGAATCATCAACTTCTTTAAGGGACTCTATGACCCTTTCTATCTCTTGCTTTACTATTTCTTTAACTTTTTGTTTACTTCCTTCAGTTATGGTTTTACTACCATATTTTTTTTCAAGAAGAACCATTAATTTTTCTAAACGTTCCATTAATATCCTCTTTGATTAAAACTTGCGGCTTGAACTAATTTGTTTCTTCTTAGTTGTTCCATTTTGAATTGTCGCATTCCTTCGTTCATATCCTTTTCGTATAGGGATTTGTTCTGAGGATTTGAAATCCAATCTTTCCAACCATATTGTCTTATATTGTTCATACGGTTATAAATATGTAATTATTTGGAATAAAGGGTGTTTACTTACGTTTTCCTTTGTGGGAATCAATTCTATCTAAGATTTCGTTAAGTAATTCATTCTTAATAAACCCACCCATTGATGCGTTTTTAAGAGCTGATATCATTTGGAATACCATAAAGGGAGCTAGAATTGTTTCTGATAACCAAGAAGTTCCATCAAATCCTAATTCAATTGATAGTACAACAGTTAGGATTAATTCCCAAGCGAATATGTTTTTAAGAACTCTGAGAGCTTTATAGGTTTTGAATCCCTCTCTTTTCATTCCTGCTATAACTCCGAAGAACCCATCCAATAATAAAACAGATAGTACTGCCATATATTGTTCTGAGTTTCCCATTGTTAAATCCATTAAGTACGTTCCTAAAAAAGTACATACAGATGTCAGGCCTAACCCTGCCATCAGATAGGTGTTTTTTAATAATATCATCTTCTCTTCCGCTATAGTCATTTGTTTAAAACTTTGTATTTATTACTTCTTTGCGAACTTTTCAATTCCAGCGATTCCGAAACATCCTAATGTAATCCATACGAATGAATTATATATGAACTCATTGATTACTAAATCTTTTCCGAAGTATCCTGTTGTTAGGTCTACAACTGCAAATATAGTCATTACTGCGAATGACATAAATCCTATTACGTTTTTTTCATTGATGTCGTTATCATCTTTAAATATATCACCAAAAGCCATAATTTTTCTCCAAATCCATTTCATATCCGTAACTCCTTTGTTTGTTTATAAATAGAGTGATTATTTAGAATCCACTCATTATTATTTCATCTATCTTTTCTTGAACTTCTTCTCTAGTTGCTGCCATATGGAAGCTAATATCAGCTTGATATCGTTTCTTTTCTTCATCGTACTGAAGTATTAATATTGTAGGTACAACTACTATTTTCCACTTTTGTTGTAGTTTAGGTTTTTTAGCTATATCAATGAATTCTATTTCAACTTCTTCTAATTCTTCAATCCATTCTACATCATTAGTACTATTCCATCCTGCATTAAAATGATATACTACAACTTGCGCACCTAAAAGGTTAGTTAGTAGTAGAAACATTGATACAAATAAAAACTTTTTCATAGTTATCCCTTATCTAAGTTTATCTATTTTTTCTTCTAAACGTTTGAAATCTTCTTTCAACTCTTTAACATCTTCTTGAGTAGTCATAATTGTTTGTCTAATCAATTGGTCTTTCATATCGTATTCCATACGAGTAACATCTGGTGGTAGTGGTGCAGGAAGTTCTTTTGCTTCCTCTATATCTGCTTGTAATGCAAACCACATTCCCACTACTGTTGCAACTCCTACTAAAATTAATCCTATTGTTTTAAGGTCTAATGTAATTTTAGTTTCTTCACCTATTTCTTTTGCCATCTTCTTTGCCCTTATAATATAATAAAGTTTATACCCATTGAGAAATCATACCAACTACGATTCCAATATTTATGGTATTTACCCTCTGTGAATATTCCTAGTGATTTTGTAAATCTATATCCAAAAATTAATCCACCTGAATAATCTACCCAATTTCCACCATTGTATTTATGATAACTATATTGTTTATTACTTTTTATATGGTATGGCATCACATTCGCCCAAGAGTGTAACCAAAATTCTTTAGTATATTTATAATAATCAAAACCCATCACTAATGAATACTCAAATTGTTGTGGAAGTAATGCTTTTTCTCTATCTACATAATCTGATAAGATTTGTGGAATCACAACTTGTTCCCAAATATCTGTTGAATTTGCTACCTCAACTCCATTAGGATTTATATATCGGATGTTATCTACATCGTTGAAATCTACACTATATCCCATTTCTTCAATTGCTAGGTTAGTAAAATGTATATCACCTGTTTGTAATATCCAATCAGCTAATGGGTCAAACCCATAAGGTTGTGATAATCTTTGAGCTGCTCCAATGTTTACTGAGAACTTTCTATTGAATTTGTATCTATATCTTTGAGATGCTTCAAAGTAGTTTATATCTGCAAATTGGTCTGCTAAGTACTCTACTTTTAAAACATACTTATCAGCAATATATCTTAGGAAGTGGTCTTGACTAAGGAATGTTTTACCTTGTTGCCTTCTATAATCTAATTCAAATAGGTATTCAAACCCTTTTGATTTACTACCGATGGTAGCTGCATCTGAGAATGAGTTTTCAGTACCATTTTTAAATCTATTTTGAATATTTGGTTCGTATCCAAATCTTTGAATTTTTCTAATACCAAATACTGCTGAATAATCATATGGAGTTTTTGTTTTAGTTGTTGTTAATCCATCTGTAACTGAATAGTTTGTTACATCTGATATTGAATTATTACCATTATATGCTGCATAGAATGTAGAATACTTAAATTCTTTCTTCAGAGTTTTCATAAACTTAGAAGGTGTTTTCTTAACTTTAACTTCTTCCTTTTTTGTTGTAGGAATTGTTACAGTCGTTTGGCTGTACATAACCAATGGTAACATACATAATATTAATAATATGTTTCTCATTTTTTAATCCTCTTTCACTATTTTTTTATTATAAATGTTTCCATCATAATTTACCTGAAGTATATAGATTCCAATTGGTAGATTTCTCATATCAACTTCTGCTCTCTTTTGGTTTTCACCACTTCTTAATTTTCTTCCAGATAAATCATATAAATCGAATTTAACATTGTTCAAAGATGTTGTTACATTAAGAACATCGTTTGTTGGATTAGGATAAACTGCTATCTTACTACCAGCTAATTCACTAATATCTAATGGATACCCATCATAACAATATTGATATAAACTCTGGCAATCAGAATCCCATTCTGTATCACAACAATAACTATCTACATCAATTACCCACGCATAACAAGGATTGTTTAACCAATATGGTTCACCTGGTCCACCAACACAACCTGCATCGTATAAACATGCCGTTGAATCAGATACGTTTGCAGTTGGGTCATAATTGTAAGCTGATACATCCGTACAACCAACTACAGATTCTATACAACTTCCGTTATCAACATTTGCTAATGGGTCATAATTTACTGCCGTAGAATCCATACATCCATAAACAAACGGAATACAAGGGTTTGTTAAATCTGTTTCAGATACCTGATTTACGTTAGCATTAGGGTCATAGTTAAATGAATTCGGGTCCATACACCCATACACAAATGGAATACAAGAACCATTATCTACGTTAGCGTTAGGGTCATAGTTGAATGATGTTGAATCCATACAACCATAAACAATAGCAATACAAGGGTTTGTTAAATCTGTTTCAGATACTTGATTGGTATTTGCTAATGGATTATAATTTAAAGAAGTCGGGTCCATACATCCGTAAATGAAAGGAACACAACTACCATTATCTACATTTGCATTCGGGTCGTAATTATATTGAGTTGAATCCATACATCCATATACTATTGGGATACAAGGATTAGATAAATCCGTTGCTGATGTTTGATTTGTGTTTGCTAATGGGTCATAATTTAATGAGTTAACATCCATACACCCATAAATAAATGGTACACAACTTCCATCATCAGTATTTGCTAATGGGTCGAAGTTAAATTGAGTTGAATCCATACATCCGTAAATACGAGCAATACAACTACCATCATCGGTATTTGCTGTTGAATCGTAATTTAAAGATGTTGGGTCGGTACACCCATATATAAAAGGAATACAACTATTATCATCCGTATTTGCGTTAGGGTCGTAATTGTATTGTGTATCATCAGTACACCCATAAATAAATGGAATACAAGCTCCTGGCGTATTTGCCAATGGGTCGTAATTGTATGAAGTAGAATCCATACAACCTACTACTACAGGAACACAACTCCCATCATCTACGTTTGCGTTTGGATTGTAATTAAATGCTAAAGGATTCATACATCCTTCTACAATTGCAATACAACTTCCATCATCTGTGTTTACATCTACCAATGGGTCTCCAATTGGTTGAATGTAATTAAGTGAAGTTGAATCCATACATCCTAAAATTACAGGAACACATACATCACCAAAGAATGGTTGTGCGGTTGTTGATTGGCACACTGGGAATTGTAATGGTCCTGCTGTAAAATAAGGTACATCTACAATTGTATCACCAGTCGGGCCTGTTAATGTGTATCCTACCTGATTTATGGTTTGTGCTGATTGTTGAGTTGTGAATAAGTAAAGTTTAATTGGTTCAAAAATATTTAACTGAACGTTGTTGAATGTAATTGAACTACCATCATTCGGGCCCATCTTATATTGTGGTGATAAATTATTACCTTGTTTAATACCTAACCAAGTTCCACTCCATCCGTTCGCAGCTCCATCACTAAGTGTTAATGTGTAATCACCCTGCATTATTTCTGATTGATTTGCTGTAGAATCATAGTTGAATGAGTTAGGGTCTGTACAACCTAATACTCTTGCTGGTCCACAACTTCCATCATCTATTGTTGCAGCTGGGTCATATGTTGTTGAGAATGGGTTCATACAACCGAATATATCCGTACTGTTATATGAACAAATATCCCCACTATTAAATTGGTCTGATTGAAAAGAGTATCCAAAGTTAGCTCCTACTGAATCTACTAAATCAAATAGTTCTACTCCATCACAATTAAACAATTCAAGGTTTCCATCTACTGAACCACCTGATGATGTACCACCATAACCATCACCATATGAATCTGCTAATGTTATATCTACTAATACATTTGTATCTACACAAATAAATATTTCAATTGGAATACCAGCAGGTGCATTTGATTGGTTATAAGTTCCTTGTGGTGCGTAGAATATAGTTCCATTTGGGTCACCAACTACGATTTCGTTTTCTTGCGGCCAATTATCAGGAGTATATACTAATTTTAAATATGTTTGGTCTGCTCCACATCCCGTCGGTCCACTAACTGCACAACTTCCATCATCAATAGTTGCCCAAGGGTTATATGAATTTGATGTAGGGTCTGTACAACCTAAAACATCTCCACAATCATAACAACTTTCCCAACAATATATTGGTAGTGTTATTGGTTGGTTTTGTACATCTAAAATTCTATTTGTAAATCCTGCACCATCTAATACAAAACAACTTGCGTATGGGTCATTCTGTACGTTTGTTGGTAATTCTTGCACTGCCCAATTATCCAACATAAACTTCCAAGGGGTTACTCCATTTAGAATTGGTATTGTAGTTTCCCAAATACCATCACCATCTGAATCCTGTAATGGGTGTTGGTTTGTCCAACCATTAAAAGGTCCTGCTACATACGGAGTAGTGTATGTATTTGGATATTGGTTCATATTTAAACTAAAATCTACGTTATATAAACAACTACTGTCATCTATAGTGGCATTTGGGTTATAGTTTGTTGAATTTGAATCCATACACCCAGCGATTGGTGGTGGACATGCTAATAGATTTACTATTGTATCGTATTGTGTAAATGCGAAGTTTAAATCTAAATCTAAGATTGTTCCTTGACAATCATTTGTTAGAGTAATGTTTGATAATGTGTTTTGTGCATCAACCCATCCATCTCCGAATGAATCATATAGTGATATTTCTACATCACCTGAATCTGCGTAAACTAATGTTTGATAGAACTCGTAAGGTACTGATGGTTGATGATTAACTAATGTATCTCCGGCTTGCGTAATCAGAGTAAATGATTCAGAAGGTCCGTAGAAGTCAAACTGAACTTCTAAGTTAAACCAACTGTTTTGAGCGTTTACTGATTGTACAATTCCTAACAATGGAATCATCAATAACAAAGTAATTAAATGTTTTTTCATAGAAAATTTCCGTAATCGTTATTGTGTTAAACTTTTTCCTATATAAATAGTAAAAAAAGAATTAAAAAACGAAAATTAATCTATAAACTCACCAACATATCCAATAATTCCTGCTGAGGAAACATATCAAACTTATCTTTTCTAGTGTTAGTGTGAGTCCACAATCCTTTTACTTTACCATAATAAGCATTTTCGTTGAACTCAAACCCATTTGCCCCTTTTAGTTTAATTTCTTCAACTAAACCTTTTCTTACATCAATATTATCTCTATCTGCGATATATAGTAACCATAATCTAAGAGATTCTATCTGTTCATCCGAATATCTATGCCATACATCAAACCCTTTGAATGGTTTATCTAATTTAACCAATTGTGATTCATGTACTGATGTTCCTGCATAAGTTTTACCATTCTTAATGTATCCAAAGTTACAAACTTCAATACCAACTGAATGTGTGTGCATATGTTGAGAACCATTCTTACCTAAGTGCCATCCATAATGTCCTTCAGGAAATGCTTGAACCATAACACCATCAAAATCTGTATTGTTTCCTTTAACAGATGGGCCACCTAAAACAAACTCTGTTGCTACTGCACCTCTACTATCTCTACCCCATTGGTCTATACAATTGTAAGGATTGTGCCATCCTGCTGTATGATGGATAAAAACGTATTCTTTTTTGGTAATACCACTTTTATACTCACCTTCAGGTAGGAAGTGTCTATTGATTATGAGTCCATTTTTCGTTTCATACGTTTTTTCAGAATCATCAGTAGTAGCCAAACCCATACAATCCCAAGTGGAAGTACCCACAAGACCATCAGCAATAAGACCGTTGATTTTTTGAAATTCTTTAACTGCGAACTCAGTTCCTTTACCGAATATACCATCTGCTCCTACTTCTAAGAATTCCTGTAATAACTTAACTTCTTTTCCTTTTGAACCTACTTTTAGTAACATTATGTTCTCCTATTTTATAATAAATATATCTAAGTATGAAAAACATACTCAATTGGAACTACCCACTCTGTACCAAATGGGTCAGTTACCGTAATTTCTTGCTTTTTTTTGTTTTCCGATATGACTATCACCCTTTCTCCAACCGGCAGGCATCCCCTGTGATTGTTGAATGATTTCTTCATCGTTGTTCTGTTTTTTACCATTTCTTTGTATTTTTTCAGTTCCACCATATAGTGAATCGTACTCATCATAATCATCTGGAGCTATTCCAGATATTCTAATCTTGCCCATTGTTTCCTTACTTTAACGGATAATGTTTAATTTTGATACTACATCCAAAAACTGATTCGGAGTATAGTTTTTATTCTTTTCATCTTTGATTTTTATTTCATCTAACGTATCAGGATATTTGTGAACCATACGTTCAAATATCTCAAACCCTTGCTCTACCCAAAAGTTTTTAAATGAGGATTCACCTAATACATTTGTTGAATATTGAACACCTTCTTCGGTGTCATCTGGAAGTAATATATAATACATCATAGTGAATATAACTATACTACTTTCTACAAATTAAGTTATGTTCATACGTTTTTACTTTATTAACCTTAACATTGAATATATCTAATTCGAACTCACCAACCTCAATTTCAGATGACTCAATTATAGTAGATAGTTGTTGAATTAATCCAAAAGAATTTTGTGTAAATTTATCTCCATCAAATACAATTTGTATATCATTTGATACATTTTGATTGATTCTTTTTGTTAAATCAAACTCAGTATCGGGTTGTTCTTCTTTTATATATTTTTCTATTTGTTTTTCATGTTTCATCGGTAAATAGCTATGAGGACCCTACGAAATTTAAAGATATAGATCCTAAATATATTTCAGTTGAAGTTAATGATCCTAAGCAAAAAGTAGGTTATACGGTAGGTGATCTTATTGACAGAAATGTAAAGATTACAATTTTAAAACCATTTTCATTAATTGAAGAATCGCTTCCCATTGTTGGTTATGAAAAAAGATATAGGGGTGAGCTATTAGGAATGTCTTTAGTAAAATCAAATTTTACTAAAGAACGAGCAGTATCCTTTAAGTTCCCATAATAAACTTTAGACACTTCTAATATCTCATCCAATCCTGTATTCTGTACAGCTTGCTGAGAAAATATTGTTGTGTCCTTAGATGCGGTTAAAAAATAATACATTATACAACTCTTCCTTTTATATCGTTATCTGGATACTTAATTTCAAATATTGATGGGTCTAATGAAGGATAAATTTGTTTATTCTTCGTAGCCGCCAAT
>ERZ767114.236-NODE-236-length-35442-cov-4.522324_pt1 | contig 35442 bp, 50 predicted proteins | sample MGYA00374952_ERZ767114 | MGnify/ENA primary metagenome ERZ767114 (study PRJEB28939, sample SAMN06267156) | marine metagenome | isolation source: Columbia River Estuary | place: USA:Columbia River Estuary, USA | collected 2012-05-05 ... | reverse complement strand
GTACGGTGCTGTCGGGCGTGTTGTTGAGGTGCAAACACCAGGGCGTAACCCAGTTGAATTATTACTAATAGCCATTATGATTTCCTATATCCAAAAACTTGCAATGTCCCCGTAATAGTCCCACCGTTCGGATAAATAGTAAAACCATCAAAACTTGTAGTGGCATTAACTGTGCCGTTGAGTTTATAAATCTGACCAGCGTTTGAATCGTTACAATCCGTACTTGTCATTGTGTAAGCATTGTTTGCAAATGGCATAGAAACAAACAGTTCGGATGTACCAGAACCTGTAGCAGAGTTTCCATACGATGTGCATGGAACAAAACTTGATTCGGTTCCACCGTTATATATTGTGAGAGAACCACTGGTATAAACCGTAGTAAAGCCGTACCTAAAATAGTTAGCACCTACAGCATCAGTACCGCCAGCCCTTAAACGCCAACGGGTAAAACTAACTACAGAACCAAAATTGTTTACAATTATTTTATAATGGTCATAAAGTGAAGTAAAACAACCATTTACGGATACTGAACTTGCGCCTGAAAACAAAACTGTTGCACCTGATTGAGTTACCCCAGTTCCAGCAACGCTTGTCGGAGTTACCAATTCCAATCCACCAGGGTTTTGTGCAGGACTGTTCGGAATAACCCACGCCGTACCATTCCACACAAGCAACTTGTCCGTATCAGTTTCAAAAATAACCTGACCCTCATACGGTGTCGCAGGGCGTGTAGCACTGGTGCAAACGCCTGCTTTAATTAGCGATGATGCCCCGATTTGCTGTGAAATACCCATCAGTTACCATCGTTTTCTGGAACAACTAAATTAACCCAAGTTCTAGGACGATACAAAACAGGCGGTTCAGGAAACTCAACAACAGAATCCAAAACAGAACCATCTAAAGAACTAGGGAAATCTCGTAACTGTTGACGATAATCTAACCATTCCTGTTTTGTTTCTTGTGGAATTTGGCAATCATTAGTTTGAGTCCAATCAGATTCCCTAAGTAAAACATCACGAATATCACGCAACGCAATATTAAAACCATTTTGATCCATAGCAATGATTGGTTCTCTAGCTGGGGTGAATCCAGTAAGCCATCCTTCAAGTTTAATTTTCATTTTATTGTGCCTTAATAATGTAGTTAAGAATAAGTGTTGGCTGGATGTTTTGTGAGGTACCAGCACCACTTGTAGGGAAAGTAGCGTTAGTCATAGCAACTGTTCCAGATGGGGTGAAGTTATGAGTAGTGTCGCTAGATACAGTTCCTGTTACAGCACCACGAGAATAAAAGTAAAACCCGTATGACCCTGCTGGTCCTGCACCGCTTGTGTTGTACGGCTCATTGTAGGAATGGTTATGGTTTGAGTTAATACCACCAGTGGTTCCAGCAGTACCAGTAAATGCTGCTGTGTTCGCATGAGAGTGACCATGCATTGTTTGGTTACCACCAGAGGCACCAAGAGTTGTAGCGGTAATACCAGCAACCGCATTTGTTATACGAGAAGCAGCCGTGCCACCCATGTCATCTTTACCTGCAACAGCACGACCACGCATATCAGGAATATTAAAAGTTGTAGAACCATCACCAACACCATAAGTAGTGCTAAGGGTAGAAAACAAAATAGGATATTGGGTACGGCTCACAGCCTGTCCAAAACACATTAACCAACCAGCAGGTGCGGTAGCACCAGCAAATGGGTTTACAACACCAACAGGTACAGCACCAGTAGCACTCAGAGCAGAAGAAATACCCATTAAATAGTCTTGTCCCAGCCAACAACAGTAATATTGACAGCGCTAGCGGAATCGGAATAACCCCACAACCTGTCGCCAGCGTTCAAAACCATAGCGGTATCCAATACAATAGTGTCAAAACCAGCAATAGGTAGAGCATGCAGAAAACGGCTAGATGTTCCACCCGTCACCGTATTACCAATACCCAAATACACGAGCCTGTCAGTTCCGCTTGTGTTGCACAGTATTACTTGTTTAATAACCCACACATGACTAGCTGCAACGACAGCAGACCCAAGGGCTGCGTCTGTTGCTGTTAACGCTGTTGGGTTAACTAGTCGTGTTTCTACTCTGTCGCCACTTGCCATATTAAACTCCTACATCCATTAAAATAATTGCACTGAACTTAGAATCATTCATCGGATCAGTGGAAATGATTTGGTTGGCCCATTGCGTGCCTGTATAAACCAAAGCTTGTCCACTACTAGGAGTGGTAATCGTTACGTCAGTAAGGTCATCCAGGGTGGTGGCACCCAGGCCGTTTTCCCACAATCCCGTAGTTCCGTTGTATTTCAAAACCTGCCCATTAGCAGGGCTAGTAATAGAAACGTCATGTATTTCTCTGAGTTCAAAACCATTCTGTACACGAACAAAAATCTCACCCGTAGAAGCGTTGGCTTTAGTTACAATACCAATAAATACAAGATGATCAGGGGCGGTGGGCTTACTAGCCAAACCATAAATCAAGTTACCGCTAGTACCGAGCCACACAGGATCGCCAGCAGTAGCAGAAGCCGTATTTAACCCAGCCAGTAGACCTTCTGTAACAACATTAGCAAAACCATTTAAAGCAACAGTCCCATCAAGCAAACCCATAGTTTTGGAAGAGGTAGCCTCTGTTGCATTGCTGGCTTTAGATACAATCATATTTGTGCCGTTAGCAGACGACACATACACTGCTTGACCCTTGGTTATAGCCTCCCCAGCTTTAACTTCGTGTTTTAGGACGCTTGTATATGCAGCACCAGGAGCAACATCAACCCATTGTGTGTTGTAGTTAGTAGCATCGATCTTGGAAAGAATCTGACCAGCAGTACCACCCGTAGCAACACCAGCACCCGTAGCCCCCGTTGCTCCCGTAGCCCCTGTGATACCTTGAATACCTTGAGGTCCTGTAGCACCTGTGGCTCCAGTTGCACCCGTAGGTCCAGGAACTGTAGAATCAGCACCCGTCGCACCCGTCGCACCAGTCGCACCCGTATCTCCCCTAGGGACAGTGAAGTTAAAGATTGCTGCACTACTAGTGCCAGCATTGGTTACGGAAGCAGAAGTACCAGCAGCACCCGTCGTAGTAGTCCCAGCAGCAATAGTCGCAGCAGTGCCTGTTGCGCCTGTGTTTCCTGTAATTCCTTGGATACCCTGAGGACCAATAGGGCCTGTCGCTCCTGTCGCTCCAGTGGGTCCTGTAGCGCCCGTAGCGCCCGTATCACCCCGTGGTATGGTGAAGTTAAGGTTCGCAGCACTAGACGTTCCTGCGTTTGTTACAGCAGCACTAGAGCCAGCAGCGCCCGTTGTTGTTGTACCAACAGCAATGGTTGCTGCAGCACCCGTAGCACCCACATCACCTCGTGGAACCGCAAAGTTAAACACAGCGGCAGCAGAAGTACCAGCGTTGGTTACAGACGCTGAAGTACCTGGGGCTCCTGTAGTAGTGGTACCTGCAGCAATAGTTGCTGCGGTACCTGTAGCTCCCGTATTACCTGTTGCACCCTGAGGACCCTGAATTCCCTGAGGACCCTGAATACCTTGCGGTCCAGTCGCACCAATAGGACCAGTGGCACCAGTGACACCACTAGAGTAAGGCAAAGCCGACCAAGTTTGAACACCATTACCAACCTTGAACTTTCCTGTGTCGCTCTCATACCCTGGCTCGCCCTGAGCCAAAATAGGATTCGTACTAGTCCACTGCGCTGCAGTACCACGTCTGTATTGAACAACAATAGCCATTAAATGCTCCCACAATCAATAATTGGAATGCCACCATAAACAGAATCAGGCAGTCCACCATCAATGTTTAAAATAGAATAACCAGGAGTACCAGCAGGACCTGTAGGACCTGCTGGTCCAGTAGGGCCAGTTTGCAACACAAGATTCAAAGACTGATTAGGGAACGTACCCGTGATGCTTGCAGCAGCCGTACCAACTGATACCGATCCGATACCAAGGTTGTAATAGTTAGAAGAGATAGTTGTTTGAACACCCTTTAGATATTCCTTCAATGATGTAAAGATGTGTTGCAGCGCACGGGCGTCGGTTGAACGCAACGACTCCATAAGTGGAGCCGTCCATACCGTTATTGGTGGGTTATTGCGAGGTGTTTCAAGAGCCATTATTGTCTCTTACTTTCCAACGGCATGTTTCCTCATCAAAAAAAGCGTCTGGTCCAGGACTAGGGGTAATAAAAGCATCACGCACAGGGTCGTATGTTGCTTCTGCACTAGCAAAATTTTTACGAAACGAACAATTGTATGAGGTTTGTATCCAAGGTCCAGAGCCAAACTGCAGACAGAATTCTTTGCCTACTGCTTCTGATTCGTTGCCGTCAGCGTCAAGGATGTCTTTGTTATCTACAACGATTACTCGTGTGACGATGTTGTTTTCATTTAGTTCTGCAAAGTGCGCCATTATGGACCCCAGTATTCAAAGTAAGCATATCCAGAACCACCATACATGTTGTCTCCAGAATACCCAGGAGATGCACCGTTACCCGTGTATTGTGCGCCATCGGCAGGAGTTGGGTAGTTAGAATAACCACCACCATTACCACCTTGTCCATGGCCAGCAGTCCAACCTGAACCACCAGCACCACCGCCACGAGGGGTTGAACCAATAAAACTTGAACCAGCGGAGTTGGTTCCACCACCGCCTCCACCTGCTCCAGAGCCAGAGTATGTTCCACCACCGCCAGCGTTTCCATTGCCTGATGCTCCACCATCAGCGTTGTTTTCGTTGCCGATGTTTCCGTAGCCACCACCAGCCGCCGAAAGGACAGAACCAATAGAGGTAGTTCCACCGTTAGAAAACCAACCACTACCTGCACCAACAGTTACAACAACATTGCCAGAGATAGTCCCTGATGCTGCAGTTGTTCGTGCGCCTGCACCGCCACCACCACCTGCTCCATAGATAGACCACGCACCTCCACCACCAGCACGAACTTCAAGATTCAACAGTTGCGTAATAGCAAGACCTGAAGTGCCTGAACTTGGAACAGGGTTGCTCCAAGTAGATGAACCAGTAAATGGAACAGCAATCTTTCTGTAAGTAGTAAAAGAACCACCAATAGAAGATGTGGTTACAAAACCACTGGAATTAGTAGTACGAAACCGAACATAATACGGTGTACCAGTATAATTGTTTTCTATTAAACCAGTCGCAGTAACAGTACGGGCAGTGTTAGTAGTACCCTGACCAATCGTTGTATTAGTAGAAGCAACAGTCCACGCACTATTACCAGAAGCAAACGAACTAGAAGTAGACCATTGGAACTCAACAGAAGTAATAGCCCTGTTGCCAGTAGCAGAAACCGTAGCGTTCAACACAGCACTGTTTTGATTGTAGTTAGTTGTAGACCCCAAAGTTAAAGTGGGTGACACTACTACAGCAGAAGGCGCACCAACAATCATGGAGTTACAGTGTCTCCAGTCAACAGCCATTCACTGTCGGAAAGCTTAATCAAAGAAGCAGCAGAGTATCTTGTACGCAATGTTTTACCGTTAGAACTATTAACAGTTACGCTGCCCTGAGAAATTGTTACTGTTCCCCCACCATAGTTAACAACAGTAACAACAGTACCAATAGGAAAAGGAATAGAAGATGTTGGGACTGTAAGAGTAATTCCTGCACCACAAAGTAAAGTACAGTTAGCATCAGTAATAACCAAAGTAGAACTAGACGACTTAGTAACCAAAGTAGGTGGAGCAAGCTTAGGTGAAGTAATAGCACCATCAGCAATAGCAATAGTAGGTGCCTGGACAGAACCATCGACCTGAACAAGATTGGTACTAACCCAACTTTCAACATCGTTGAAGTTGGTGTTAACCTGTCCTGCTTCCGCTACGTTTCCATTAGTAAACGTATAAGTAGTATTTAAAGTAGCCATTATGCTTTAACCTTTCTAGGATTATATTTCAATGAATAACTATTAATTCCCCATGTTGTACCAACAGGGCCATTAAATTCCAATTGAATGCTTCGTGCCAAACCAATACCACGTCCAGTAACAACTTGAGAACCAGTATTAGGTGAACCCCATTGTGACGTACCCCAAACACCATAACCCCACTGCATACCAGTACCAGCAGCAGGAATAGACAAAGCATATTGTTTAATATGGCTATTTTCTGCTTCTTCATAATTAGCGTAAGCAGTTACTGTTATGTTAGTTAAAGATTGGTTTTGTTTAACAACAACATCAGGACGACGAAACATCTTCAATTGGCTATAAGAACCAGCATCAATCCAACGAGTACGATACCTAGATACAAACTGGTAGTCCACGCCCGTAATGTCATCGTAAGAGTTGTTGTACATATCAACTTGCAAAACATACGGTTGTGTTGCATGGGCACCAACATTAATGATTGACCCATTAGATTTTATAAAATCACAACCACCACTCAAGCCACGAGAATCGGCAGTAGAAAACTGTAGCCAAGCACCACCACGACCAATAGAAGGATCAAAAACAAAACTAGCCGTAGGATAGTCAAACGTGTCTGTTTCGCTGTAAGAAACAGAAACCCAAATACGTCTATTAATGTAGTTTACAAATATTTTACTAACAGCATTTGGATTAATATCAGAATTCAGAATAGCTGGTCTAAGTGGAGCAAACAAGTCGCTAATTGTTTTACCATCGTAAAACATTAGCCCATCAGGATAAGAGAAAAAGAAAACACCATTTTCAGTTGTTGCAATACAATGAGAAGTAGGAGCACCAATACTGCGAGAAAGTTCAACAACTTGAAAAGTGTCAGAGTCGTAACCAAAAATAACAAATACTGATTTGTTTTTAAACACCAACAACTGACCACTAGTAACAGCCAAACCAGTGATACCAGTTCCACCATCGTTGATGTCAATAAAGTCTAAAGCAGCCCAGTTCTCTGGGTTGTTAGGATGCGACCATCTAATACGGTTAGGGTAGGCAGTGCCATTCTCGTATGTGTTAGCAACAAAAACTTTACCAGCATGAGTAATGGCATGTTCAGCCCTGGGCATGTATCCAGTAGTAGGATTAGTGTAGTCAGCTTGCCAAGTAGGGCCACTGGCTGTCATGGCTGTTTTGCCTGCGGAGTTAACACCGTTCCATTTATATGAAACAGTATTTTTACCAGTAGCCATATACAAACTTGTACCCCAAGGTGCAAAACTTGCACCAGTTGGACTACTAACAGGAACACTGAGAGCACTAAAGTTTCCACCGTCACCATAATGAACATCACCATTAGATGACACAAAACCAGTTGACAACATCAACCAGTTAGTTGAACCATAAAAAGGAAACAAAATCTGAGGTGACCAAGTAGCAGGAATAGGAGAAGTATTGACACGGCGCATAGCGCCACGGCTAAAAACACCGCCACGAGGATCAATCTCAACATTCAACATGCGAGGAGATTCGTTCTGACCCAATTGAAATTGGTCAGCACGAAGATTCAACCCACCAGTGAAATCGTCCTGTCGTACAATATTAATCTTAGACACTATTGACCGAGGTTTCTACCCAAAGATTCAAGCCAGTACTTCTGACTAGGACGAACAATACCCTTAGACAAAACAACTGGACGGTACGAAGGAGAACGCATTAACTCTTTGCGACACAAGGTGACAGCTTCCTCAAAAGATTGTTTATACATGTTGGCCATTTCGCCATCTTCTTGGCGCTTGTATATTTGAGACACAGCATAATAAGCAATGGCATTATGAAGGCGCTCGTCACAGTCAACTTGCGTATTGCGAGCAGTGGTCCAAGTGTATGTTGCTTTTCGGTATCCACGAATAGTCAAAGGATAAACTTGATCTGGTTTTGGATACAACTTGATTGTGTCTCCCCATTCAGCAAAAAACAAAGGGCGACTAGGGGTGTCAAAAGAACCATGCCATACTGTTTCGGCATCGTCTAAGGCAATTAGGCTTAGACGATTGCCACTAGTACTGTTATCCAGGATGGAGATTACTTCACGCAAATCTCCACTACCAATAGCACTAAGGGCGTAGTCACGCTGCGAAGCAATAGTGTTCAGCGTGTACGTTGTCTCAAGAAACGGCCAACGACGCTCCAGGTTTACAATACGTTGAAACCCGTCCTTCATGTAATCAACAATTAAGTCAGCAGATACGTCTGCTTCATCAAGGTCAGTAATGTTTTGTACAAAAGTAATCAGTTCTGCAGTTGTAGCCATTACGCCTCTTTCCTTTGAGCAGCACGCAAATGCCCCACACAATACTCAGTACCATTAGCACGAGGACCTTCACAGGTGTCCTCTTTAGCAATGCACCTGTTACGACCAATATAAGGTCCACTACCTGGGGCTAGCTTGCTGCCTTCAGCAGCACCAGCAGGACGCATTCCCGTCACAGGTTGTCCGTACATTGTGTGTGCTAGTTGTTTAGTCATACCATAAAGGCATGTTCGTTCCCTGGTTTAGACAAAAAAGAAGGGGGGCTTGCGCCCCCCAACTTTCAAAGACACAGCGATTAGGCTGTCTTAGCTGTCAACTTACCTTGCTTAGCACGGTTAGAAACAACAAGGTTTCCGTAGCACATGATCAAAGCGAAACGAGCGTCCTGGTTCTCAGGGCGAACGAAATCGGTCTGTGCAAACCACTTGTCGGAGTGACCAACAAGCTTGATGTACTTACTGTTAAGGAAGTACATTGTGTTTGCGTTACAGTGAACGTCGTACATGATTGGCGCAGACTTGAACAACAGGTTCTGGAATCCAGCATCTGCAGTCTTTGTGTCTGTGTAGCGCAGTTGAGGCTGCAACAATGACTCGTACTTTTCAAACAGAAGCTGTGAAGTAAGGATCATGTCAGGATGATCGTTACCAACAGAAACGCTGTTGTAAGCAGTAGCCATCTGTGCAAGTGTCAAAGCACCAGCAGTGTTTTCTTCGTATGACTTCCAGAATTCGTTACCAGCAGTGGCAGGGTTGATTCCACCAAGGGCTACGTCTTTTTCGACGAGGTTTCCAAGTCCGTTCCAGTTCTTGCCTGAGTTACCAGTACCATCACCGAAGAACATCACGTTGAATCCTTCACGCAATGACTCTTCAGCCTGCATGATTTTGGCTTCAAGAAGATTGATAATGGCGTGCTCGCCATTGTTCTTTGCTTCTTCGATACCACTGATAGCAATTGAAGCACTGTACTGTTTCCAGTCGTACTCTGCAGCAGTGATACCTTCTTGTGGTGTAAGCGAAAGTGATTCGTAACCAGAGTAGGAACTTACGGTTGAGTTCTTTCCGTAAATGAGTTGTTCAACGATTTTGGTTCCGCCGCTTTCCATACGGATGCGGCCCTTCTCGTTGAGGAAGTATGTTAGGGGACGAGCTGTAAAGACGTTGTCTGTAAGCTTGTCACGGTAGTTAGCGAGCGTTGTTGACAACAGCGCATCATATTCGGTTCCGTTTGCAAATGCCATTGGATTTTTCCTTTCGGGAAAGTTTTAATTGATGCCCAACTGCTGTTTAGCAGCAGCAAAAGCATCAGATATAGATGAGATTGAGCCAATACCTACAGAAGTTCCCTGGGCTGACGATCCACCAGCAACAACATTTGCCTCACGTTTAGCTTCCAAAGCCCTATTTTGTGCTTCAGCCTGTTTGGCTGCATACTCAGAATTAGTGTTTTGTCGTGCCATTATGCGGTCAAATGCGGTTTGCTTATAGATGGATTCAAGGTCGTCATTACCTGTTGCCAGGGCATGAGCGACAATTTCGTTAGCATCAAAGTCTTCTCCGTATTTGCTTTGCAACGTAGTTATAGTCCGTTCCAATTCCTGTAACGCTTGTGCTTCCTCGAAAGAACGCACTCGTGATTCCAGTTGACGCATCTGACGTTCAGCAGGGTCCGCATACAGGTCATCTTCATCAGATGCTTGCTGTTCGTTTAGACCGTAATGTTCAGTCAGAAGTTGAATTGTTCCTGCTGGGTCATTCTGCAAAGCTTGCTGAATGGCCGAAGCAAATTGTACTTCTTTACGTTGTTCTGCTATCTCCTGCGTCTTACGGGTATAGTCCGCTTGACGCTGGTATCCAGCAAGGGCTTCGCTGAGTGGAACCTCAATCTCCTCACCATTAACAGGAAGGCGTACACGATGATTCGCATACTCTTCAGTATTAAAGTAAGAAGGTTCAGAAACCTGCTCCTCTTGCCCAACCACTTCATCTGATACTTGTCCACTATCAAGTGGGGCTTCAGAAACCTCGGTTATTTCTATGTTACTCAATGAGTCCTCCAATGGGTTGCTCTAATAAGATGAGAAAATCGTTACCTGTGTTACATCGGTGCGATGTTATTTAGTTGCATTCCACCGTTCGATTGCAACGCTGCAAGAACCTGAGGCGGAATGGAACTAGGTATACCGCCACTACTTGACGGTGGCATCTGACCTGCGTCAACTGCAGCAGGCTGTCCACCTCCTGGTGGGCCAGACTGCTGACCTTGTGGGTTCCCTGGTTCTTGTCCAGGTTGCATTGGTTGCTGCTGCGCAAAGAAAGCTTCAGGAGTTTTAACACCAAAACCAAATTGCAACACATGACGAGCCAAAGCAGCAAGGTCGATAATCCCTGCACCAAGGAAAGGAGCCATAGCATCAACCATTTGCAAAGCCATCTGACGACGGAAAGATTCGTTAACAGGCTGTGTAGAACCTGCTTCTACTTCAAAGTCAAACTCGCCATCGATGTAGTCACGGTCAAACGTAACCCAAATAGGCATAGCGTTTGAACCAACAACACGAACAACCTGTTCACCCGTCATATACTGCTGAGCAAGACCAATTAAACGCCTAGCACAACTAGCGATAGTGCGTTCAATCTCTGCAAGCTTGTCAGAAGTACGGGCATTCATGGCATCTTGCATCATCGCTGCTTCAGTAGCAGTACGGCTAATCTCGGACGCACCACCACGCATGAACTCACCAACACCACTGATACGGTCAATGTCGCTTAGGATCATGTTTGACACGTTGTACATGTCAGGAGGGTTAATGACAGCAGGCATAGGTGCAACAACGCCACCCAATGGTTCATCTGACATGACGGGGACCATTACGTTGTCTTCGTCTGATTCCAACGCTGAGCGACCATCAGCATCAAATGCTGATTCCTTATATAGCCATTTACGGCTGAAACGCTTACGGTGGTTCATCATCTGCGTACGAGTTTCGTTCAATTCCAACTGCAAAGGCTCAATAGCTTCAAGTTCACCAATTGGGTAGAAGTTCTCAGGAACATCATAGTTTCGGATCATCACAAAAGGATGACCGAAAGCATAAGGGATTGTCCGTGGAGGAATCAAGAATGTGTCGCCACCGTTACAGAACACAGACATTGTCTTAGTTGTTAGGTCGTAGTATTCCCAAACCTCAACGAAAGCATCGTTGGGGTTTCTGTTTGGCTTTGCACCCTTTACTTCATCGCCATACTTGCTCCAACTAGTAGGAGCAGCTTCCATACGGGCTGCACGACCATAGCGTTTGTCGTTCTGAACATCACGCAAAGGACGTTTAATGCGTTGAGCAATCCAACGCAAATCAGACATGCTTGTAGCCTCGGCATTAACAAACACATCAAAAGGAGACACACGCTCAACGAAAGGACGATCCTCTAGGATTATCATTTCGGTTTCAATATTGGAACCCTCTTCTGCAACATCGATAATGTCTGCAGGATTGGTGGAAGCACCCATCTCTTTGACACGTTCTTCTTCAACGAAACGGTATCCAACCTTCAGCCAGCCGTGACCAAGGATTAGATAGTCGTCAACAGCACGACGCAAAGATGATTGGCAATCAAAGTGTCTCCACCAGTAGTTAATAATCGCTTCAGTTATAACAGCACGGTCCCCATCTTTTGGTTCACGAGCACCCACAGTAATCTTCGGGTGGTTAACAGCAACACTAGGAGCAATCACGTTGATTGTGGAGAAAGACATGTTTACAAGCATTCTGTCTTCGTCAGACAGGTGCTCGTAGTGCTTGCCTTTGTACATGTCGATCATTCTGCGCCAGACACGGTCATACTTGTCTTCTTTGCGCCATTTGCGTGACTGCTCAATATTGTTGCGATATCTCGCAATAATATCCTTATGGGGAGTACGAGCCATTATTTAGAACCAGTACCAAACGCTGCATCATTAGGGTTGAGCCAACGAATCAATGGTGGCAGTGCTGCTGCAGCAAAGGCTGCAGCCAGGTCAGAGAAGCTTGTAGCTCCAGCTAAATACGCTGTTATGACCGTTGCTAGTACTGAACGTCCGTAGGACTGCAAAACTTGCTTTTGTGATTCTGATAGTTTCATTATTCTTTGATTCCTTCGTGCCAGCCGATGTGGTTATCGATTTTGGTTCCAACATTGTCTACCTTTTGTATTACCTCACGCAGAAGTTCTCTGCCTTCAGCATGTTGATTTGTGTTTTCCCTGCGAAGAAGTTGTAGCAACACAACAACGGGGCCAGTAATGACCGCAACAAGTACAGGGATAAACCAATTCATATTAGATCCAACGACTCCCGATTGGTTCTGCCTTTATTCCTTTGGCAGCAGCATCAGAAACTGTTTTACGTTGAAGTTCACCAATGGTGGGTCCACTAAAAGATTCTTTGCCGTGGGTGAACCCAATACGGATTCCCTTTAGGTGGCATTTAAAACAAACGGAACCACGAGGGGGCAATTGGTCGCCAACAAACGCAGATGCACACAGATTGCATATAAAAGAAGCCATACATCATGTCAAACTCGTTACCTGCGTGTGTTGTATGAACCAATAGCTTTCTTTTCGACAGAAGACTTAGGCAAAAACTGTTCAAACCAAGCAAACGAATGCTTAGGCGGAGCATTGTTTGGCAAATACTCAGGCAACCACACATGCTTCATCATTTGATTTGTAATAGCCAACGACATAGTACGGTCATCATGAGGAGAACCATGCATCTTGCCATTGTCCTGACGAACAAAAGTACGCAACTCCGCAATCGTTGTGTCGCTATAAAGACCAAGTTCTTTATTGCGCAACGCAGCACTAAGTTCGTCAATAGCCAACGGCTTTGACGCAGCAGTAGTACGCCAACCCAACACCTCAGTCGCCTGAGGAGAACGCTGACCCAACCTACGCTGCCTATAGATATTCTTGTAACCCGTACGCTGCAACGCTTTCAAAGTGGTCAAACCATGGTTGTTTGACTCCACTCCCACCAGGGCGTTCATATAGTAATTTGCCAAAGCATACAAAACATCCTGACCAAACAAGTCAGGATCAATATGTCCATGCCATTCAGCAACAACCTCATAGGTTGATGCGTCAATCACATGAGCACAACTGTAGTCACCATGACCTAAACCTTCAGCAACGTCAGCCCCAATACAATACACATGAGTCAAATCAGGGAAAGCCCAAATTTTTAAAGCCCCACCTTCCTCACGGAAATCAAACACATTCCTAGCCTTACTAGGTTTTAAATACCCAACCACAGGTTCTGTGGTTTCAATATCTCGCAACACAGAAATGTCAAACACAGGACGACCAGAACGAATAAACGCCTCATCAGGGTCAGATGGATATTCCTGGGCAAGCTGCCAATCAGGCAGCGACTTACGTTTAACCTCGTACCAGTCGTCGTCACGGTCACCAGCAGACCAAGGAAAGAAAATACCTTCAAACTGGTTAGTTTTGTTTTGGGACCCAGCCCACAACCTGTGGAAGATATTTCCCTCGCCATTAGCGGTAGACAAACAAATGATACGACCACCAACGTCAGCAATAGGTTCAATAGAAGCCCACGCCTCCTCACTGTTAGGCAAGAACGCCATCTCGTCAATAACCACCCGATACACAGATTCACCACGAGCAGGGTCGTTACCGCTAGGTAGCGACTCAATCGCAGAATCATGACTGAACACCATCTTCAACTGGTTATCACTAATGAGTGCAGGTCCACGCATACGCATCCACTCAGGAATCTGCTTATACCCATACTTAGACTTTTGAAGCAACTTAGCAGCCTCACGTTCAGTACGACTAAGCATAACTATCGAACGGTCAGCCCAAAAAAACGCCTCCCAAAATACGAAAGCAGCAGCAAGAGTGGAGAATCCGATCTGTCTAGCTTTGAGAACAATGCTATACCGAGCCGATATCCAAGTCTTAACCGTTTCATTCTGTGCCTCACGCATTTCAAACAAAATACGGCCACGCTCAGGATGGCGAATAAACCAATAGTTCGAACAAAAATATGCGAACGCCTCCGCCAACTCTTCAGCAGAAGCATCACTAGGTCCTTTACATAAACGCCATTCCTTCTCATTCAGAAGGTCATGCAATTCCATTATCAGTCGTTATCTCTCATCTTTAAAGGAGGGCTAGTCTCATCACCACAAGAAGGACAAGAACCCCAAACCCTAGGGAACGATTCACCGCACTTCTCGCATTCTTCGATGTCCATTAGACAGCACGAAGCTTACGCTGTTCCCGTTCACGACTAGCCATAGCAGCAATCAACCCATCCAACTCATCATCAGACAAATCAGAAGAACGCCTATCGTTCTTAACTTCAATCGTAGGAGGAGCCATACGGTTCGTAGCCTGGAGATACAACTGAGCCGAACGGGTATCACCCTCAATAGCCGAGTTGTAAAGCGTATCCAGCAATCTCTGGGTTCTTTCTGGAGAACCCTGGATTGCGGACACTCGTTGTTCCCACTGGTCACGGAACACTTTGTGCTGCTCCCAACGATTCAAGGTCTTACGGTTTACACCGATGTGTAGAGCAAACGCAGCCTTGGTGGTTGGCTGCCGTTCAGACGGTGCTGTGGATAACCAATCCAAATATTCTATTTGTGGGTTTGTAAGTACGGCTTCTTCGCTCATCAATATAGGGGGATTTCGTAACCCCCTAGGACGTGTTTTATGTGAGAATGATTCTCAGGTAACGAACGGGGGGGACTATAGGGGGGGACGGGTGAAAACTAGTCCTAGTGACGTGAGCAACACAGCAGGTGTTGATCACACAAGGAGAAGAAAACGTAGTGAATGCGTACGAGTTGAGTCAGTTGAAAGAATGGGAAGAAGTGCGAGTCAAATGGCTAGATGCTTACTGCCCATCGTCAGGGTGGCATGACACAGACAGTTACGAACCAAAAGATTCCGTAGCAACCACCTTAGGTCGTGTATGGAAAGACTGCCAAGAAGGCTATCTTACTTTGGTTGGTACCTTGTTTGAAGCAGAGCTTCCCACACCCGAATGCGTAGGCGACATCAACCACATACCCATTGCTTGGATTGTGTCCCTAGAAACAATCCAACCATCCAAGGAGCAACACAATGGTTAAGCCTGTATGGGAAAAACCAAACCCCAAAAAGAAATCCACCCCCCTCAGTTCTGCACAAAAGGCAAGTGCGAAAGCACGAGCCAAAAAAGCAGGACGACCCTACCCCAACCTGGTTGACAACATGGCAGCCAGTAGAAAGAGCAAATAAAATGTGTAAAACATGCGGATGCGGAATCGCAGACAAGAAACACCCAATGTACGGAAAAGGCAAACCAAAAAAGGTTATTGCTAAAAAGAAGCCTGCACCTAAAAAGTAATGGCAGCTAAAAAAACAACCCCAGCCTGGACCCGTGCAGAAGGAAAAAACCCTAGTGGGGGTTTAAACGCCAAAGGACGAGCATCCTACAAGGCACAAACAGGTGGCACTCTGAAGCCACCCGTATCAGCCAAACAAGCAGCCAAGTCACCCAAGGCTGCAGCACGACGAGAGTCGTTCTGCGCACGCATGGGAGGCATGCCAGGCCCTATGAAAGATTCCAAAGGCCGACCCACACGCAAAGCACTAGCTTTACGAAAGTGGGACTGCTAAAACAATCTGTGTCTCCTAGCATAATGGCAGTGCAACGGACTGTTAATCCGTAAAGTCTTGGTTCGACCCCAAGGGAGACAGCCAACATTCCCCTATGGGGGGACCCAACACTAAATAGGTGGGGGGGACCCATACACAAACACCCCCCACCCTCTTCTAATAGGCCACTCAGAGCCCTGTAGACGTGAGCAACACAACCACACGCCCTGATGCTCCCCCCTATGAAATGAAATCTCTCTCGCCCTCGCTCAATAGAGTCCCTATTGGTTGACGGGGTACGGGGGGCCTATGCCCCACCCCCCATGGTTGGCTGTTGGTGGCTCGCTGTGGCACGAATGGCCACCGAACACGGGAAACCCAATAGCAGTAAGGGTTATATCGTTAGGAGGTGACCACGGGAAACCCTTATGCCACAAGGCTCGCCCGTACTAGTGGCAACGCATGACGGGACAGTCTCACCATGCGGAGCCAAACATAAACAAAACTTTATACGACCGTATAAACAAAATAAAAAGGAGCCAACGTGGCTACGAACAAGGCAAGCGTACTAAACGCAAGTGAAATCATCGATACTTTTGAAGGTATCTACAAGCGGACATTCCATAAGGCGAATGGTCTAGACCTGAAAGGTTGGGTCGAAACTTTCGAATTGTGGGAAGAGTCGGGAATTAGTAAAAATGCATTCGCTACTTTATTGGTGGAGAAGAAATATTTTGACAAGGTTTCAACCTTGAACCAAAACTTTGGGCATATCAATTGGGCTATCGAAGATAACGGTCTAGATGTCAGGGAAATCTGCTTAGAGTTCTCTGGCATGAATGAGATTCGTGATGCACGTTATCCGAAGACTCCTAAGGCTCCTGCAATTGTGAACAAGGCTAAGGGTAAGTTCAACGCAAAGGTAGAGGCCAGCAAGTACACGGAAGACCAAATCTTGGCGATGCTTGTTGCGAAGAAGAAGGGCTAATTTATACGACCGTATAAACTTCCACATTGACGGGGGACACTTGACGTGTCTCCCGTCATGGAACAGAGCGCACAGTGTTTGTTGTGTGTTGTGTTCTGTCATGGTGGCAGAAAATATAAACAGAAAAGAGACAGTAATGGGAATGGTTGAACGCCAAATTGAATGGGAAATCGACAACGAACTAGCGTTTGTTGACTTGATCGAATTCGTTCAAGACGATACGCATTCCGCAACTAAGGTTGCGTAATGTCCCTTGTGGGTGGGTTTATACGAGCGTATAAATTCGCTCACGGGTAGGAACACATGACGTGTGCGTGTGTTGCTACCTGTGATAGTCACGGGAAATACAGAAAGATAATGATGAATATACAGAATGAACTTGAGTGGCTCAATGGGTACGTTGACCATCTTCAGGACAAGCGAGAAAAAGCCGAGGTTGCTGAATTGGTAGACGAGGCAGATTGGTTGACTCATGAGATTGAGTTGACTATTCACAAGATACATGTCCTTAGTGGGAATGTGGAGAAATAATGAGACCAGAAATAGAACTTTACAAGTTCGCTGAGAAGTGGGCGAAACAATGGATGCGCAAGAACAAGCACGATGAGTATGCGGACGAGTGGGATGCATTTGGTATGCGTTCAGATAATCCGTATGACGTGAATCTGTATGTGGAAGACAATGTGCTTTCCATTACGGCCTATCCGTTAGTTCGTGACTACAACGGTCACCACGTTATTGACACGGACAAGATGTTCTATGTGTATTTTTGTCCGTGGAATCCAAAGTCTAAGAAATAGTTTATACGACCGTATAAACATCAATAGAAAGAAAATAGAAATGAATAATAACAATTTGAGTGTGATGCTCGAAAAGAACAAACAAGTAAATATTGCTGTGATGCAGTACTTTGCTTTTCCTGAACAACTCAAGAAAGATTGGGTTGGTTGGGCAAAGATAGAGTGGGCAAAGTTCCGCAAGTCTCATGGCTTTGTGTGTTCCGCACCTAAGTTGCTCACGCATCCTGCTAACCAATCCAAACTAGGTAAGAGTGATATCTATACCGTTGGGCTCACGCTGCAGCATGCGAACGTGAGTGGTTGGGAAACTTGTGCGTGGCGTACGCCATCGTGCACTGCTACTTGCGTACTAGATAATGGCAACGGTCGTTATGACATGGTGCAGAAAGCGAGAACGGTTAAGACTTTGTTTCTGGCCGAGAAACCTACAGCGTTCATGTTGTTGTTGTGTCACGAACTGCGTGTGTTGTCTATGAAGTATGACAATCTGCTTGTTAGGTTGAATGTCAATAGTGATTTGCGGTGGTACAAGATTGCACCATCGTTGTTCACTTCGTTGCCAACGGTGGCGTTTTATGACTACACGAAGAATCCTGCTGTGTTGCGCACTACGGGAATGGTGGCGGACAACTACCGTTTGTGTTATTCCATTAGCGAGAGCGACACAACAAAGCGTATGGGCAATGTCGATATGTTTGTGCGTTCTGGTGGGACTGCTGCTGTGGTGACTATTCGTAACAAGAAAGATGCGCCTCCTAGTGTGTGGCGTGGCAATCCTGTTGTGGATGGTGACGTTACTGATGATCGTTTCAATGAGCGTGGCGTGTTTGTTGATTTGACTGCCAAGGGTAAAGCCCGTAAGATTTCCGTCAACCCGTTCGGGTTTGTTCGGGATATAGCAAAATAGTTTATACGACCGTATAAACGCAACATAGAAAGAAATACAGAATGAATATCACTAGACCAAAGCCAGCTTTACCTGCGTGGAGTTTCCGCAACAAGGTAAACATTTACTATCCATCTAATCACGATAAGCCAACTTGTGTTGTGTGTTCAACTGAACTAACAGACATGGGGCTTGTGCCTAACGCTATGAAAGTGTGGCGTTTGCCTATGGATTGTGAGTACGGCAGCGAGGGTTATTATGCGTGGGCGTGCTTCATGTGTAAATGGGATACGGAACAATCATGGAAGAATGACTACTTAGTTACTGTGACTATTGTTGTTCGTGTTAATGACATGTACAGCGATGAGCATACTCGTGCTCGTCAAAGATATGAACTAGACAGAGGCAGCCATGGCCGTCTTGTTAGTTCAGAAATTATACAAATACAGAAAGAAGAAAAATAAAATGGAAAATGATTATCAAGAAACACTAAGAGACAGCATTATCACGTTGGTAAAACGTGGTTCTATCATGATTGGAGAACTTGACCCGTTCGACTTTGGTTATGACGACCTAGGTAGTGGGTTGTTCAATCCTGATACAGAGATGACATGGGAACAGTTCCTATTCAATGAGTTTGGATACTGACATGACAGATAAATTATGCGTAACGTGTGGGGTTCTTCACTTGAACCACCACATAGACCCTGAGTGCTACAAGTGCAGGGTGATGAAAGATGCTTGGCAGCAAGTACAAAACAGAACACAACAAACAGAAACAACAAAGGAAACAAACATGAGCAACAATTACAACCAACAAACAGACATTGACCAGATTGCACGAATTGCCACGCTTACCAGCGATGTCAATCGTCTTACTCTTGAACTAGATAAGTCAGAAGCAGGATGGCGAGCATCAGAAGTTGAATGGGTGTCTATTCAGAATAGGTCAACAGAAAACTTTCAATCGTTGAAGAAACACAACAAGAACATATTCAGTACTGTGCGTAACTTCATCATGGACAAAGCAGCAGAGGACATTGATTGGATCGATGACAACAGCGAGTTCATTGATGCGATGGTTGACCTTGGTATGGATGGCCTGCAGAAAACAGTCACCGTGTCTAGAACATACACAGTTAGTGTTGAAGTCACAGCCAAGGTTGATTGGGATTGGGATGGTTCCGATGAGGATTCATACATTGACCTAGAACTTGACGAAGACGACATTGGTGGTTCACTGTTGGAGAATTGCAATGATTCAGATATTGAAATCAACGTCAGCGAGCGTTACAGCGAGCGTAGTTGCGACATCACAACAGACACAGACAAATAAGAAAACAAACAGATAGGAAATAATAAAATGGGTTACTATGTAGATTCAATTGATTACACAAGTTTCAAGATTGACCGTGACAAGTTCATGGCAGCCGTGTTGAAATGGGAGGAGGAACATCCAAGCGAACACATCTCATGGTGCGACCGTGTCAGTGATGTACCAATCACTGCAGAGGAAGTACTAACTAGGTTTGGTTTCGATATCTCATTCGATGCTCCTGGTTCACCTGATTACCAATGGATAACTGTTGAGTATTGGGGTGGAGACAAGATGGGTTCATCATGGGAAGACGTGTGGGAAGACATGCTTGCACCTGCTGCAGCGCCAGACACAAACGCTGTGTGGATTATGAAAGGAGAGGATGGTGAAACATGGTGTGAAGAAATCATTGGCAATGAACATCGCCAATGGCCAGTAGAAGTTATCTACAACATTCAAAGAATAGTTTCCTAGAAGAAACTTTATACAAACAACAAATAGAAAGAAATAAATAATGAACATAGCAATAAATACATTCGGCTACACCTTAGCGGTGTGCGCCTGTGCAGCACTCGTATGGGTGTTGCCACGAGCAATATGGATGGTGTTCACACTTGATGTGACACAACCATATGAATTGACTGATGACCCTGTTGGTGCATACGTTGAGGTTGTTGAACTATTAGAAGATGGGCTGGGCGATACGTTTTATACGATTTACGTTTCAGTTGATGAATCTAATATAAACAATCTTGTCGGCAGTAATCTGCACACCAACTGGTTCATCTACAACGTCCTTGAATGGAGATACTAATGATATTAACAGTAGAACAATGGGAAGAAATGTTCAAACCAATCCCTAACCATTTGGATCCTCACGCAAGTTGGTCTGATGGTGAAGATAGAGGGTTGATGTACGAGACATACGGCAACGAGTTGGACTACGTCAATGAACAACCAAACAAACATGTGTGGACATGGGTAGACACTGATGAAGGAGATGCCATTTTAAGCGGTAAACATTGGGTTAATCGCATTGGTTATTTCATCACAGAGAAACCATGGATAGTAAAAATAGTAGTAGAAGTAAATTAGGAGAAACAAAATGGAAAGAGGAAAATTAATTACAGACCTTCAACAGAATTACGAGGCTGATGACTTTGTTGTCGGTGACATCTTTGCTAGGACAGAATATTCTGGTTACGATGAAAATGACGATGAGGTGTACTGCACCAAGGAAGAGTGGGCTGAGGTTGTGCACGAGTACAACAGCGCAACCCGTATATATCTAGAACAGATGGAGCTCCTGGCCGAACTTGTTCAAGAAAAAATAAACAACAGAAAGAAATAGAAATGAAAACACAATTAATACTCACCGTCGAACATCCAGCAGATGTGTCGCCTCAATACTTTATTGACTTGGCTATCAAGCCATTCATAGACGACATTGATGCGGACTCCATGGAAGGATGGGGACTGTCACTAACACAGTCACCACGATATAACTACAAACAGTTACAAGACTACGCACTGATGGTTTCAATAGAACACCACCTGTGTGAAGTGGAAGCATTAGTTGATAGCGGTAAATCTGCAGATGACATTCTGGAGATGGTGATACAGGGTGACGACACTATTGTCATCTGGCAACACTACGAGTATGACGACCCAGAAACATTATCTGAGTCAATCACTGACCAACGTGGTATCAACTTGTACAACTACAATCATGTGCTGCGACAAATAAATGGGGACGAATGGTTCTCCAACTTTAAGGAAACAAAATAAAATGAATACAACAAACAACAACCAAACAACAAACAAGGAAACAACAATGAACACAATCATGAAAACATCAACATCATTCATCAACCGAGACTTACCATGCGGTATCGGACGTATCACCAACAAACACGAAGCACTAGAACTAGCAGGGCTTAACTACCGTGTAGACAGCGTGCCCCTCAGCACACTGACCACAGGAAAGTATGCAGACAAGTTCTATGCTGCGGTGCGCAGTACAGACGGTGCCATGTTGGGTGTGAACAGTTCACGCTTCCATCACTTCCAGCCAAGCTTGCTCGGTGATTTTGCTGAAGCAATCACCAAGATACGACCAGATGCTCACATCAGTCTTGGTGGCCAGTCACCAGATGAACGCACACAGTTTCTCGGTGTGTGTCTAGATGGTGAACCAGTCAAGTCTGTTGGCGGTGACACTCGCTACCGTCACCTGTTGATGTACAACGGCACCAACGGCAACCGTGTATTCGGTGGACACGCAGTAACACAAGAGATGCGATGCATGAATATGTTTCGTGCCTTGTTGAAAGGTGGTTCACAAATCTTTAGCCTGAACCATAACTTCTCTGCGCAACACTTGATCCCGTTTGCCATGGCAGCAGTACAGAACGCAGTGAACCTTTATGACCAGATGGACATAGAGATTGAGCGTCTACTTAGTATTCAAGTACAGCAACCTGTACAAGTACTAGGCATGCTTGCAGGGCAGCGCCCATCTAAAGATGGACGTGGCCTTACAGAGTGGGAGAAGCGGTTCGATTCTTTGTGTGAAGAATACAAAGCGGACTACAACTCCAACCTTCGTGGAACAGCATGGGGTATTGTTATGGCAGCCGAAGGCACAGACGAACACCGTTCGAAAGTAGCTAAAGGTAAGCGTGACACCCAGCGTATCACACGCATGTTGACAGGTAACTACCCGTTAACAATGTCTGCCATGGACATGTTTGCGTCAGCGCAATAAACAACTAACAAAAATAAGAAAGCAATAATGAAATCACAACCAAGAGTAGAAGTGTCCGTCACTTTAGATGAACTGCGTGCAATGACTAAGTCACTAAGCATCGGTGCAGACCAACTAGCAAAAAAGATTCAACGCCTGGGCGATGATAAACGAGCAGAGGGGATCATTGAAGAATACGTTCTTTTAATGGAAGCCAAGTTCGAATGCGAGGAAGTCCTAAAGGAAGCAATGAGATGAACAAACTACGACACAAAGTCGTGATGGCTCTGGCCCTGACCACTAGCGTGGTCGGGGCATTGCCCAACACGGCGCAAGCAAAAGATAAACATGAACGATGGACTGTTGAGTGGTTTCAAAACCATCACCACCCATCGGGAAAGTATTGGGACAAAGTTGCATGGTGCGAAACTAATAGCAATTGGAAAGACAAAGGTAACTTTGCAGGCGGACTAGGAATCGCTGTGACAACGTGGCGTAACTATGGTGGCTATCAGTTTGCTAACCACCCATCCAGAGCAACCAGGGTTGAGCAGATACGAGTAGCGAACCGTGTCGCTGTTCGTGGGTTCATCCGCAAGGATGGCTCGTTTCAGCTACCTGCTGGCTTCGGAGGTTGGGGCTGCATCCGCAACAACACCTACCTGCGCCCCCCTGACACCGCTTTGTGGTACAAGTGGGTACATCATGGCTAAGCAGTGGGTTTGCCCTCGCTGTGGCCTTACAGTGACCGTATCCGTGGACTTGAAGTATCCACCCACTTGCAATAACCACATTGGTAAGAAGCAAGTAGAAATGAAACCCAAAGAAACACCACGTTGACAACCCGTTGACAACCCATTGTGTATACTCCCGACCGTACGGGGAGGGGGACTACAGGGGGTGGGGACAAGACCATCAATCGTTTGCTAAGGCAAACAGATTGATTAAGTAACACATAACAAGAAAGAGCAACACATGCCAAGACAGAAACCACTTAACTGCGGAAACGAAACACATCCTTTGGAATGTTTGTGTGACGTAATAATTACGCAACCAACCAAAACAACAGCCACCATTCCGTACGACATCAAGTACGGCGAAGCAGTGTGTGAACACCTAGGGCTGGGGGTGCCATGGTCAGGAGCAGACTTAGCAGACTTCTTTGAAGGCTTAGCTAAAGTTCAAGACCTGGCTCGTCGCCCGTCACTATGGGGCGAAAGAAAAGTTCAGGAACGTGGATCCAAATATCAGATTCACGCATTGAAAAAGATGAACGAAGAACAGTTCATCGCAATGAAACAAATGATCATTGGGGGTATGAACCCAACACCCATCGTCCGCAGGATGAACGACGACTATGGTATTGTTCTTACTAAGTCATACATATCTAAAACAAGACAGAGAATGCAATTCAGAGGAGAATACAATGTTGATTAAAGACAACAACATATACATACGCCAGTCATGGCTCGGAGATGCACTGATGTGCATGGAACGAGGACGACTAGCAATGAAGGAACCAACGTGGAGCATCGGCAGCGACGCAACAATGCTTGGTACTGGAGTACACACAGCCATTGAGTTGTTCATCAACAACAACGGTGCTGTGTCGCTAGATGACATGAAAGACGAAATGCGTGTCGACATTAATTCATCTGAAGAGAAATTCAAATGGACTTCAATGGAAACATACGATGACATCTTCAAGATGGGCGACAAGCTAATCAAAGCATGGTGGGATGACATCCGCAAACATGTGCCACTAGGTGGGCTCGTTGAACAAAAGTTCACAGTACCCATCGGCATGATGGATGTCGATGACAAGAAATACTTTCTTCATTACAGCGGAACCATGGACTACGTCGCCCCAGATGGTATTATCTGGGACTGGAAGACAGCAGCACGCAAATACAGCCAACTGGAAAAGCAAAAGCAATCCATACAGGCAAGTGTTTACGCTAACGCTGCAGTCAAACTAGGACTATCACCAGGCTTCCCTGTGAGTTTCAACTTTGGAGTTATGACCAAAGCAGCAAAGTCAGAGGGACAAATTATTACTGTGTACCGCACCGAGGCGCACAGTAAATGGATCGAAACGCAGACACGCAACCTAGTTGCATCTGCGTTGAGAATGGGTCAAGAAAACTCTTGGCCCCAAGTAGACCAGCACAATTTGTGTAGCGAGCGTTGGTGCTCGTGGTGGTCTATTTGTAAGGGTGCGCACCTAAGCGCATTCGATAACACAGCAACAGCAACAACAATAGGAATAACAAAGTAGGAAATCATGGACAAAGACCAAGCAATTATCACACAGGTGGCTGCAAAAATTGCAGCAGAACTGACTATCAGTGGAAAGAGTGTCGCAGACTTTACTGCAACATTCCTTGACATCAAAGATGTACTCTTCGATGTCATCTACGGAGAGTCAGCACCAACCCAAACATTGACATCAACACCACAGCAAGTGGCTGCAGTAATGCAGACATTCCCTGAGGCAACACAGCAGAACTTTGCTGTGGCAGTAGCAGGCAAGCAGCATGGCGATTTGCCAAACTGGTTGATTGATGCATGCAAGAAAGATGGAATCACAAAAGTCTATGACAACCGTGACGGTCTGTCTGCTAACCCGAAGCGTCCATGGTTTAAAGCTGTTGACGACAAGGAAAAGGCATACTGGCCACCACGCTAATGAGACTTTCACCTGAACAATTAACAGGTGGATGGGAGCAAATCGGACGGGGTAGCGATACCCCGTCCGTTCCTGTCTACAAACTGTATTCCCCTCTAACAGAGGCAGCACATTCATATGTTCGCTGGGCACAGTCTCCGCATAAGCGAGTCTTCACTGGCATTCAACGCATCGATGACGAGATGCGAGGAATAGCTCCTGGCGAACTATCAATGATCATTGGCTACAGTCACGGTGGTAAAACACTGGCGCTAATGCACACACTCAGTCAGAACAGAGATAAGAAAGTTGCGTTCTTCATACCAGACGAACCCAAGACACTCATCCTCACAAAACTCACATGCATGTACCACGGTGTAGATGCTAGAGATTTGGAACGGCGAGTAGCAGAAGATGACAAGACAGCCATTGAACTACTACGAAGAACAGCAGAAGAAGACTTCCCCAACTTGGCAGTATTCGACCAGCCACTAGTACCTAGTGACATGGAACGAGCCTATGGTGAAGTATCTGATGTGTGGGGACAAGAACCAGACCTGGTTGTTGTTGACTATCTTGAACTAGTAGAGAACGGCGAAACCGTACCAGAGAAAGCCAACTTCGTTAAAGCTTTCGGACGCAGACATGATGTACCGATGCTTGTGCTGCACCAAACCTCACGCTCCTCAGGAGCAGAAGGAAAGAAACTGACCATGTCGTCAGGTTCTTATGGTGGAGAACAACAAGCAACGTCAATCATTGGTGTACGCCGAAAGAAATACGAAATCATGGCTGAACTAAATGAACTAACAGCCAAGATGGACAGAAACCACACGGAACGAACAGCAGAACGCATTGAGTTCCTACGGTACGAACTAGGCATCCACGACTACACGCTCACTGTGTCGCTCCTTAAAAACAAGCGACCAGGTGGCCAACTAGTAGACGATGTCGACTTTGAACTGGACATCCACACAGGACAACTACACGCACTACGGAACGGAGAACTTCCCGACCAGTACTTGCGAAACGCAGTATGGAAACAGGAGCCACTGGCATGACCACAACACTTGAATCATTCATTGAATTATTCAGAGGACGAGGAGATGCTTACGGATCGTGGGATGGTGGATGTGTACGCAAAGCGTTAAACGCAGACACCTTCAAACACCATCTGGAAGGCACGGAAATGATTGGCGTGTACCCACACGTTTACATCCATGACGGATGGAAATGCGTGTGGGGCTGCTCGGACATTGACGTAGAAGACCTAGACTCTGCTATGAACCTGAAGACAGCGTTAGCTGTCAAGAATGTTCCAGCATGGGTTGAGAGAACACGCAAGGGATACCATGTGTGGGTCTTCGTTGAAGCACGTTCTGTTGTCACTACTAAAGTTATGCGTCGTGCACTGCTTGCAGCACACCAAGCAATTAACTATGTAGCCAAAGAAGTAAACCCGAAACAAGAAGACCCAGGCAAAGGATACGGAAACTACGTCCGCCTTCCCTACCCTTCAGGTTTCACGGTTGACATCCCAGAGAACAGATACATGCTTGACGCAGATGAGAAACCAATCAACCTAGAAACATTCATCACACAAGTAATGGATGGTGGCAGAGCAACAGTGGAAGCACTAGAAGCTGTAGCCAGTATGTACAAAGAACCTGAACGTAGAACAGTAATCATTGATTGCGAATCAGAAGACATCAATCACCTTCTACCAAAACTAAACAGGGCAGCATTTACATACTGGCAAGATGGGCCAATCCAAGGGCGTGACCGTTCAAACACGCTCGTACGATTAGCACACCTCACAGAACAGTGTGGCTTAAACGCATCAGAGTCATTTGCTATACTCAGGAATGCAGATTTGCGGTGGGGGAAATTCCACACCCGTGAAGATGGAGAAGAGCAAATAATGAAAATCGTTTCACACGTTTACGGAGCAGCAACATGACACAGCACGACTGGCTAAAACTAGGAATTACAAATGGGTGGTGTTCCCCACCCATTTGTATAACCCACGATGGCTATCCCTCAACCCAAGAAGAAGACGAAGAGTTCGAAAAAGGATTTGATCCATGCATACATGTCATCAGACCCTACGAAGACGAAACAGTCAAACACCTGGTTGAAGAAAACTGTAGTCCCACCCTTTGGCGTGCTGCACCATACGAAACTGAATCGTGAAACACAAACAAACATTCAACTTCCCACCCAAGGTAAAGCAACGACCACGAATGACAAGACGTGGTCGTGTCTTCACCCCAGCACAAACACTAGAGTTCGAAGCTTTAGTTCGTGAAGCGTGGACAGGTGAACTAATAGAAGGAAACATAACAGTCAATATTGTTTTTTATAAAGACAAATTTGAAGTAACTGTTGAATCAACAGAAGCCTATGAACCAACAAAACTAAGAGGAGACATTGACAACTACGTCAAAGCAGTACTTGACGGTTTAAACGGAATAGCATTCATCGATGACAAGTTCATCAGAAAAATGACGGTAGTAAAAAAATGAGTTTCCACGAAGCACCATTTGCCCAACGATACGCAATCATGGGAGACATCGCAGAAGCGGTGTTCGAACAAGTAGAGCCCAAACACCACAGACTAGGATACAACCGCCCACCATTCTATGTAGCGAACCTTCCACTCATGCTCAGGAACCTACCTGACTACATGATTAAAGAAGGACTATGTGAAGTAATGGGAATTGGTAAAGACAAAACATTAAAACTAAAAGTAGAAAAGCTCAGGTCACTACTGAACTGGACAATGGTTTCCTCGGTGGAACTATTTGTTTACGACTCACACAGAAAAATGTATTGGCGTGCCCCCATCTTCGAATGGGAACACGCCTGTGCGGAGTTCGCAACAATGGATCGTTTCCCCGACGACAACCGTGCCTACTACAGACTGAACAGTGACCACTTCCCCTCGGAAGGCACATCAACACAATGAGAAGGGAATCATCTGCTGACCTAGTGGGGAAATTTTCCCCGATGTATAAAAGCGCACCAACAAATCCAATGGAAGCTTTAATGCAAGCAGCACCAGGTGAACCAACAGAAACATCAATGGCAGAACTACTACCAATCAGAGAAGCAGTAGCAGATTGCATAGATGAATTAAACGAACAAGACAGATGGGTAATCGATTGTGTCAACTCCGAACGTGTATCATTGCAAGAACTAGGTGACCGCCTAGGTGTAACCAAAACACAAGCATGGCGTTTACGGAACAAAGCATTCGAAAACCTAAAAACAATAATGTTAAAAAACTATTTAATAAGAAAGAAACTAAACATGACAACAACATGGGACTTAGCAGCAACACACATTGTGATGGACATGGCAATGTCATCCATCCAACCATGCAAATCAGACCACACAATCCTGGAAGCAGAACGTGACCGTCTAGCAGACGACATGCGCAACGCAGACTACCGTCACAGCTTCAAAGCATTTGACATCATGGCTGCAGAAGCAATCAACGACCTACGGGATCAAGAAGTATGGGATACCGCAGCAATGATTAAACTGCTGTGTAGCAAACAACACGACTATGGCCATGGCAACATCAACAAGTTTGGTATGGCAGGAATAATCGTGCGACTTAGCGACAAAGTTGAACGCCTAAAGAATCTACGAACACGAGGCTTAACACCTGAGGTGAAAGAATCAGAAGTGGACACACTTCTTGATATCGTAGGCTATTGTGTAATTGGACACATGTGGAACGAAGGTTCCTTTCAAGAAGAACTAAGCGAGGATTGGGCTAATGTCTGAACAAGAACAACCACAACAAGAAGACCTGACGTTGACCATTCTGGCCAACATGATGGCATTAAATATCTTCATTAAATTGAAGTTCGGAGATGAAGGCGCAGAACTTCTCGAAGAAATTGAAACACAAGTACGGGAAACAATGAAGGAAGACGGAGTTGAACCATAGGCAGATCACTCTTGCCTTCACTCAACCAGTAAACAAGTATGAACTTGCCCAAATCCTTAACAAGCTTTATGGCCCAACCATGGTGGGGGAGGGTCGTTTCACTAACGACCTCCCATCAGATTGGATACTGATTGAAAATGAAGAACAACGACAACGACTGGTTTAAAGAACTATTCAATGCAGAAGATGTGCAACACATACAGGCACGCACTGAACGAATAGAAGAAGATATGTTCACGGAATACGAAATAACATTCGTCATCCCCCGTGACCAGGCCATTGAGTTATGCAGGCATTACTCAATGCTGCAAGACGACATACCCAACATGCGTTCAATGATGTACGTTGGTTCTATGATTACAGCGTTAATGAACACCGTTGTAGAAGCAATCTATGAAGACGGAATAGACCCGTTCGAAGACGACTAAGGAATATTAGTCGCACCAACCTTCACAGGAACAGGACGTGCGTCCTTCCACTGCGAAGGAGTAACTTCGATGTGTATCCAAGTAGCCCAAGCCTTGCCCATACCCTCAGAGTCTGGCTCCTGCTTCTTCCAGCCACGACCCGAATGCCAAATACAGGCACCAACATAGTCATGAATTGACTGAACACCTAGTTCCTCAGAGAACGCAATGAGAAACTTCATAGCAATCTTTGCAGCAGCACGACTAGGGTAACGCCAATCAAGCGCAGCACCAAAGGTGTGCGATGATGGCGCAGTACCACCACGAATAGGACGCTTGTTTAAAATACCAAGCGAAGCACCACCGAAGCGTTTACACAACCACTCATTCAACTCAACCAAGTTCGGGCTGGCCTTAGAAAACTTTATGTAGTCAGTTTTCTTTGCAGCCTGCCAGTTGTAATGCTTTTCCTTAACGGTCATTTGTTTGCTCCTCTAGCAATAGCTTTCTTCTTTGCGATCTGTTTTGCTTTCTCACGCTTAACACGATTATTTTCTGCTTCAATTTGCGATTGAGTAACTTTGGTAGCTGGAAGACCCGTCAAAAAACTAAGCAGGTTCATGTTCTGCTTGTCTTTTTTGCTTTCAGTATTCGGCGTGATGTAGCGGTTGATTTCCTGCAGTCCAGGAACCAAAGATTCCAAACCGTAAGCTTCCGCACCACTGAAAACCTTCTTGCCAGTTACAGGGTCTGTTTCTCCACCGCCAAACAATTCCAAAGGATAAGCAGCAAGACGAGTAGCACCAGTGAGTTCCTGATACTGGTCACTCCTAATAGGTATGTCCTTGTAGAACTGTTTACCAGCCATCAACTCCAACGCTGTTTTGAAAACAGGGTTTAAGTTTTGTCCCAAACGTATAGGGTCACGCAACTGTTGAATATCTTGCGACACACGACTCATACCAATGTCTGGTGTTCCATACAGATTCTCACCAAATGGTAGTTTGAATCCACCTGTTTCGCTAATGTACTGCGGAGTTACATCGCCTTCTTGTTCGTCACGCAAGTTACGAACACCACTGTTGTAGATAGCGTATGCTCGTGGGTTCATCCACATCTGCTCAATTTGTAGCGGTGCGTTCCTGGACATGAAAGTCCAGAACGGAATAAAGAACTTGGCCTTACGGTCAAACTGGCTTAACTGGCTGTAGTTGAAATGATACTTAGAGATGCGAGCAGCACTAAGGTCAGCACCCATTCCCTTGCCACCCATCTCCACAGGAAGACGAGAGTCCAAAGCCATACCCATGCGGACGGAACCTTCAACTTTTCCACCGAAGTTCTTTGAACCCCTAAATACACCCTTTTGTGAAAGGCGTGTATTCTTCATCGCAACTTCAGAATACTCACCACCACCAGAAGCAAACACATCTTCAAGCGCAGCCTTGGCGTACACACGACGCTCCGCAGGAACCTTGCTCAGCCAGTTCAAAGGATCAGCTTCAAACAACTGCCAATACTTCACGCCAGTTATCATGTGTTCTGACTTTACATCAGCAACGAAGTTCATGAATGCAGCAGATATGCCGTTACGAACATGGAAACGAGGGCTGGTTGTCTTAATAGCTTTCCAAATATCAACGTAACTGTTCAAAGCATCTACCCATGCCTCTTGTTGTTTACCATTCAATTCAACCAAGCGCTTCATAGCATCAGCAACTTCATCAGGAACAAACAAACCACTATCGGCCAGTTCCTGAACACCATCCTTAACAACTTGCTTCAAAACAGAGAACAACTGACCCTTGTTAGCAGACTTGAGTTGTGTTGCTAAAGCGGATCTCTCGTCCATCACTGACAATAACTTACCCATGTCCTCATGCGCTTTATAAATAAGCGCAAGAGCAGTACGAACAGCAGGCTCATCAGGTAAAGACTTTAAGTAAGCAGCAAGTTCAGGGTTTGAAACACCAATGTTCAAAGTATTGTTAGGCTTCAACATGTCAATAGTGAAATCCTGAGGAGCGTTCAGCAAGCGTGCAGCAAGACCTTCAGGGTCTAGCAAGTCGTACGAGTCACCAATGTAGTTGTGCAACACAGACAGCTTCTCAATGACATCGCCCTTCTCTAGATTCTTTCCCTTGGGTAGAAGACGTACTTGTTCTTCAAATGCTGGAAGGTCAGCCTGGATACCTGCACGAACATCTTCAATGACTTTCATACCATCACGAGTTGCAGCAACAGTTGCATCGTATGTGTCACGCAACGCAGCACGACCAGCCTCAACACGAGCAACATCAACAGCACCTTTGGCTTCTACACCGCTACGCTTGGCAACAACATTGTCAGCACTGGCACGCAACCCAGCAGTAGAAGCAGCCAACTCCGCCTGCACATTAGACTTGCCTGTTAACGCTTTAACTGCTGCTTTCTTATCTGCCAAAACAACCTTCGCAGAAACAAGACGTTCCTCAATAGGAACAGTATTGTCCAAAGCGTTAACCAAAGCTTCACGCTCGTTAAGAAGTTTAATTCTGTAAGCATTAACTTCTTTACGGGCATCAACAGGAATACGCTTGAGTCGTTCTTTTATTAAAGCAACTTCTTCGTCAATTATTGCGATATAACCTTTTGCTTTAGTGGTAATGCTTTCTTGTCCAGGAATATCACGAACACGACTAGATAGTTCACCCTTGCCAACAATTTCCTCCATCTCAGACTGAAGACGAATAATCTCTCTACGAATAAGTTGATGTTCTTTATCCATGACACCAACAGTCTTTGATGTCTTGCCTTGCAACACATCAACAGCAGTCAACCTAGGACCTGCAGCGACACGACCCTCGGCACGACGCATCTTCGAAGCATCGTCGAACATTTTGTACTTGTACTTCAAGTCAGCAACCTTCGCACCTTGTGTCGTGCCTGAGTTTTTCAACTGGTCAAGTTGCTGCTTGTAAGCAGAAGCTTGTTCGTCCAAGAACTGCAAAGTTGACTTGTTCTCTGCAGAACTAATCTTCCTAGCAGAAGTAGGACGCAAACCATCGATAGTTCTGCTTATCTCACCGATGCGTAACTCTATTTCTGCAATCTGCTTATTGGCAGATTTTGCAGAAGCTTCCATCCACGCAGTGTTCTTGCGTCTTGTTAATTCGCTTTCTGACAATTTCTTATTTGTTAACGGCTGTCCAGCACGGATACGGTTAATCTCATCCGTCCAAGCCTTCTCAGCATCAGGACCAAGGCCACGCTTTATCCTGCTAACAAGCCTTGCTGATTCTCCACCTTTTGCGTAAGCAGCAGCAGCAGCACGATCGTTAGGGAAAAGAATCTCAGACATAACTGCACGCAATTCACGTTCTGCTTTTCCACGTTCAATAAACGCAGCCTGTTCTTTGTTTCCACCAACAATGCTGTAACCAGGATTTTCAAACTCGTCCCCTACAGTGCCAAGTATTTCTCTAGTGGTTCCAGGAGTACCAAAACCATACCCAAAACTAATGTCGTCAGCAACAGTGTCTATTTCGTTAAGGAAAAGTTGCAGAATACCAAAAGTCTCTGCAGCCTCTTTACGAGCCAACTGACTAGCCCTGGTCTTTGAAAGGTTAACGCTCTCTTGAACACCCATGTTTGCGGTGTAGTGTTCCAATGATTTAGTAATCTCATCTTGAGAAACCTGAAGAGCACGTCTTTCGCTAGAAAGAACCTCACGCATAACCATGTTCTGAAGCATGTCCGCTTCTTGCGGTGTAACTTCATGGCCAACAAGTTTCATCTCGTTGATTACATTATTATAACGATTACCAAAGTCAGTAGAAATACGAGCCTCGTATACACTCTTATCTAAAGTGTTCTGTGCTGCTACAACATAAGCAGCAGTTGCTGACTCACCATCACTACGAACAAGGGTTTCCATAGACTTAAACAAGTCCTCAACCATCTTCGCTTGTTTAGTTCCAGCGTCGGCAGATACCTGGGTGGAAACAGTTGTACGAACTGATTCCACAACACTACGCATCTGATCATCTAGTTGACGTTTAAACTGCTCTGGTGCACTGCCAGGAAGATTTCTATCGTAAGGTTTAAACGCAGGAATAACACCCTCTAAGCGTCCAGCCTCATCCTGCATAGCAATAAAACTGTCGTTAGCCCTCTTGAGGTTTCCTTCAATGGTTCTAACTTTTGTTTCTAAATCTCGTATCTTGCTGTCGCTAGTACTTGTGCCATCAATGAACCTACCTGCTGCGTTCTTCTCAGCACCAAGCCCCCTTGCTTTGCGGTCCAAAGCATTAGCCAAAGCTTCCCTAGCTGACCTGGCTTCAGAACCAAGTTTCTCTATGTTTCTTTGCGCTGCATCTTGCGCAGAACGACTCACCTGATTTGTGGCCTTATAGAACTCGTCAATCAGGTTCTTTACATCAGCAATAGGACCATGGAAAGATTCATCCAAAACATCACCAGCAGATTCAACTGTCTGGCGCAACGTAGAAGCAGCACCTTTAGCGTTAATTTTTAAACGCTTGTACAAACCAAAAGCAGCATCACCCTTAGTTCCAAGACGAACAACAGAGTTAACAACTTCATTACCAGCAGAACCAGAAGTATCTAATGTTACTTGCTGCTTAACAGTACGCCGTGTAGCTGCACCCCTTGCTCCTTCAGGAAGGTCCTTGCCCTGTGCAGACAACTTACCCGTGAACTGGTCCAAGTCGTTCTTCAAAGAAGCAACAGTCTCAGACATGCTCGCATACGCCTCAGACTGCACCGTCAAATGCTTAACCCGTGCATCAGCCTCATCCAAAGCACGCTTTGCTTCCTTACGGGCAGCCAAGCGTGTCTTGTCAAGCATCCTCTCATCAAGACCATTCTGTGCAATGTCATCATCAAAACGAGTCTTAAGATTATCGAACACAGCCAAAGCACTATCCAAATCATCACGCAGTTCCAACTCTGCAGCATTCATAGCAGCAGCCTTAGCATCAAACGACAATGTGTCGCTCGCTAAAGTATCAGCAAGCTTATTCCACTTACCAGCAAGAGCACCATCCTGTCTACGCAACACAGAAACTTTAAGTTTAAGTGTTGCACCAACACTGTCAAGAGCAGCACGCACAGACATCGAAGCATCCTTCTTGGCCTGGGCAACAGCAGCCTTACCACCATCAAGAGCAGTCTTCAACTCAACCGCAGCAGCCTCGTTCGCAGCCCGTGTAGCACCCTTGTCAACAACAACACGCATCGATTCGCCACGACCAACAGCGACACCCATGTTCTTTAAACGCTGCTCCAACGCAGCGTTACCAACACCCTCACCCATGTTGCGCACATAAGTACCAACAATTTTACGGAAGTTATCCTCAAGAACAGATTCCTTAACAACATCAGGGAAAGCAATCTTTAAAGTATCGCTAATGTCCTTAATGGTTCCCTTGCCGAAAGTAATTTTCTTTCCGCCAATATCGTAAGTACCAGCAGTAAGTTTACGTTCAAACGTAGGACCAGCCTGCTTGACTTCATCAACAGTGATGTTAAACGCCTTGCGTAAATCCTGACCAATCTTCGTATCGCCAGCAAGTAAATCACGACCAAACTTTGTCCACTGGTGAGGAACATAGTTTTCGACATTACCAATTTCTTTACCAGTTGTTTCAATCCATGCAGTACGAATGTCACTAAACAACTTACGCATAGCACTAGGAAGAACACCTTCGGAGCCAGACTCAACAGCATGAGTCAAAGGAATCATTGAAGCCTCATCAGGCACACTCTTCAACAACTCATCAGAAACACGAGCCCAAGTACCAGCA
>ERZ767114.233-NODE-233-length-35532-cov-74.130391_pt1 | contig 35532 bp, 37 predicted proteins | sample MGYA00374952_ERZ767114 | MGnify/ENA primary metagenome ERZ767114 (study PRJEB28939, sample SAMN06267156) | marine metagenome | isolation source: Columbia River Estuary | place: USA:Columbia River Estuary, USA | collected 2012-05-05 ... | reverse complement strand
GCCTCAGAAATGGTTGCTTGTTCATTAACTAAAACCACATACGGACTAACCGTATGGGCATGTGATCTAAAGGAATAATAATGGCATACTTCAAATCAGTAGGAATGCGATCAGTCAAGGAATGCAGCAAAGAGAACCACAGCGAGATAGAAGCGCTAACCCTAGCGTTTATAGAGCGTGGTGGAAAGATCACCGTAGGCGAAGCGAAAGAGGCTCCTATTAAGCTTTATAAAGCCAAAACTAAGATGCAAGAATTTCAACGATAACTCCTGACCTTTAGCCCTATTTCATAGGGCTCTTTTTCACCTATGAAAAACTCAAACACCTTAAATGGAGGTATCATCATGTCTGATGAAACATACCTGCAAGAACTTCAATATCAACGTGAGGAATGGACTAATGAATATGTTGTTACCGCAGGACGCTCAAAGAATCGTAGAGAACATTTTCTCAAGGAAGAACATAGAAAAGAAAGTTCTCGAGGATCTACGCTCCTCACCGGAGATAGTAGAGAAGATCGAACAGGGAGTAGAGGCACTGACAGAATGGATACAAGGTGACTACTACGAATCCAAGAACAAAAGATTAGCTAGATTGCTTCAGTTAGATCTGAAGCATACAGTGGAAGAGATACTTGTAGTAGTTCTGCAACTAAGAGCTCCTACTATGCTCACAAGTGTTGTGGGACAGCTGGCTGGTAACCTGAACTACTCATCTAAAGTAGATGGTATTAAGACACTAGCAGAGATACTCACAATACTTTGTGAAGTAGATCTATTTGATATTTATAAAGAGAGTATCAGTGGGATACTTACTGTATCGAACATCTATGAATTAGATGATGAGACAACAGAATTTATCAATAGAACCAAGTACTTACCACCAATGTTGTGTGTGCCTAATAAGATTAAGAGTAACCATGACAGTGGGTATCTCACTGTAAGGGATACAATGTTATTAGGTAAGGGAAACTACCATGATGGAGAACTATGTTTAGACAGTATAAACAAGTTCAATGCTATACCTCTTAGCTTAGACGTAAGACTACTTAAGTCTTATGAAGAAACATCTAAGAAAGACTTAGATACTCCTGAGAAAGAGAAAGCATTCAACAACATGGTACGCCAGTCATACAGGGTATATCTGGACCTCATCAAACAGGGAAACCACTTCTATCTAACTCACAAGTTAGATAAGCGGGGAAGGACGTATTCACAGGGTTATCATGTGAATCCTCAGGGAGCTTCCTATAAGAAAGCTATCCTGAACTTCCATCACGAAGAACTCATTGAGGGAGTGTATTGATGCGGACAATCACACTGTTTGAAAACAAACTATCCACACCGTTGGATAAGATGACTGCCAAGGAACTCACAAGCCTGCGCGATCAACTGGAAATATCAGCACGCATATTAGACATACACCTGCAAGATGACTCTGCATTGTTCAGAAAGTATATGGAAATCAATCACTTAATTAAGATCCGCAGCGTAGAAGAGCTGATACAGGAGAAGAAATGAACGAATACAGGGAATGGCTCGTGCACATGGTTACCCAGTTGGGTAGGCACCTGAATAGGCTATTAGATCCAGTAGCTAGAATTGAGATCAAGGCCGCACAACAATCATTCCAACATGCATTAGACATGTTGGATCAAATGAGTGAGGAGAAAGATCATGTTTGATGTAGAAACAACAATGAATGTATTCAACACTCAAGTAATCCGAGATTTGTTGAAATCTACAAGATTCCCTAGTCATGTAATGACTAACAGAATAGGAACTTCTGAGTGGGTGGAAATATTCGAGAAGGAACTCGAAGTAAGAGCAGGTGAGAAAGGACTAACTGATCGAAAAACTCTATTAAAAATAAGGGAAATGAAGAGGGTTATCTTGGGTATACCTAAGACAATGGAGCGGGAACCTGTACTTTACTATCGCAGTGGATTTGGGATGAGTACTCCAAGTAAAGGCCCAACCACCTATAGTAACCATACCTAGGGGGAATCATGGATCCATCCAGATACCTGTCATACAGCATGACATCGACTAAAACCCTTCAGGCTATCCTAGATAACTTGAAGGGAAGGAAGCAAACCCCGGAGATTATCGAAGAGATCAATGATATTGATCTCATGATTAAGAAGCGGGTAATACGAAGTCTTATAGCAGGAGAACCTGCAAGTGAAAATCAAAAGAAAGAGCAGAACTAAGATTCTGATCTTAACCATACTTGTACAAGCAGCGGTCATCCTGACCCTGACAACCCTAATTATACTGAGGTACTTATGAAACATTTCACTGGTTACGAATACACCATGATTGATATAGCCAATCACATGGGATTAGACAAGGAAACATTCGAGGTGCGCATTAAGTGGGTTGAGGACAACATGGCTGATTTGGAGAGCCTAGTGCCTAAAGCACATAATCCTATCTTATTCGCCAAAGGTGTGTTCGCACTGCGAGATGCGCAGAATGGCATTCCTACCGGTCACATGATCGGATTAGATGCATGTGCATCAGGCCCTCAGATTATGGGGGCCATAGTGGGCTGTGAGAGGACTTGTGCTGCAACTGGACTCATACATCCAGATATACGCTCAGACCTCTACAGCGACGTTGTAGGGGCCATGAATAAGCATCTGATTGCAGAACATCAGCTCACACTGGGAACCAGTGTATCAAGAGATGATGTGAAAGAGGCTACAGTGCCCTTCTTCTATGGCAGCACAGCTGCTCCGAAGAGAGTATTTGTAGACAACTCACCTGCCTATGTTGCGTACTTCAATGCAATGGCAGATGTAGCTCCCGGAGCTGTCAACTTAATCTCTGAGCTGCAGATGGCATGGCAACCCTTTGCCTTGGCTCACGAGTGGACATTACCTGATGGGTATAAAGCCCATGTCAAAGTAATGGAAGCTGTGGATATTAAGATCGAGATAGATGAACTGGATCATGCTACCTTCACTCACCGATTCTATGAGAATGCAGGTGCAGAGACAGGCTTGAGCTTGGCAGCCAATGTTGTGCACAGCATTGATGGAATGATCGTAAGAGAGATGAACAGACGGTGTAACTATGAGAGGGAGAAGCTTCAGCGAGTTCTGCACATCATCGATAAGCACACCTACCTAGAGCAACAACTGGGAGCCAAGATACTTTCCCGGTCAAAGTTCATCTCATTGGGTATGGTGGAAGCTATTACTCCATCGACTGTAGGTAACTTTGAAACTCTGGATCTACTTAGATTGGCAGAAATAATCGAACGTACCCTACTGCGGAAATCATTCCCTGTTATCTGTGTACATGACGAGTTTAAGTGTGCTCCTAATAACATGAACATACTTCGTCAAACATACATAGACATCATGGCTGAGCTAGCTGAGAGCTGCATTCTCGCTGACATACTGGCAGAGATCACAGGTACTCCGCATAAGCAGAAGAAACCTAATAACCCTACCCTTGGATCAAAGATCCGTAAATCAAACTATGGCCTATCTTGATAGGCCTAAAAGGAACTTACTATGTCATTTAAGAAAACCGCAACTGGGTATCAACCACGCGGGACTAAGCGCTCTCCCTTCGTGGAGGTAGGTGACCTTGTGAAAGTAGATGGAATAGACGAAGTACTTTCGGTGATAGAGGTGATGCTGTCAGGCATCGCCTACGACAAACCAGCGATAGTAGCTTGCAAAATACACCACAATAAACCCCTAGTCAGAGTCCCACGGTATCGTGGATTTGACTGGGTAAAAGTAGCTTAGGGGATGAAGGATGAATGTGAAAGAACTGAAGAAGCATCTTGAACAGTTCGATGAGAACCTTGAAGTTCTCTACCAATGCCACAGTGATTATCGACTACTGGAGGCAGAAGATGTAGAGGTAGTAGAGGCGGTAGAACAACAGTTCTACCACATGCGAACACATCGCACCATGAGTGCAGAAAGCAAAGCAAAGGCTAAAGATTATTTAATCTTTCCATAAACAAGGAGTAAATCATGATTAATGAAGACCTAACAAGACTGATGAATATCAACCCATCATCACTAGCAGAAGCACAAGCTAAGGCATTGAAGAAGCACATCTTAGATACCCTAGCAACTGTGTCTTATCACATTGAGAGGGGAGCCTATGGTGTAGTGTTAGAAGACTTGGTTGAGTCACCTGCAGGTGATGGCCACGGTACTGATAACTTCTATATCAACTTTAGCTACACAATAGAGCGAATGGATCTAGCTGAGGCAATAGAGAAGCTACAGGAATTGGAGGCTATGTGATGCGTAACATCTATTTCCTATCAGAGTATGACTGGGAATTTGGTGAGCTGGTAAGTGAGGGCCCTGTGAATTACAAGATCAAAACCCCCAGAGCTGAACTCTCAGTAAAGAAAGCCAAATGCGCTTTCCCGAAGGAAGAAGTCTGTATTGTCTGGGAGATGTGGAAAGGGGTGAATGGTCGTGGTGGTTATAGAGTAGAAAGAAAACTCTACTCAACTCACAGAGTACCTGCAGAACTTGTAGCAAGACAATCCATAGGGGCAGGGCGAGTCAACGAAACACACCTAGGCCAACTGCAACTATAGGTGGGTGCCTCCGGCACCTGCTGCCCTTTGCTGAACATATCAAACCTATATACTAAAAACACGAAAACAACGAATTGCTACTATGCACAGCCTATAGGCTGTCATAGTGGCTTTATTTTTTTATGGAGGGGCAAACACCCTATGAAAATCAACGTAAAACTACCTGCCTCTCTATTAGAGGTAGAAGAAAACACTTTATTTCCCACCGCTGACAGTCTCGAAGAAGCTGTCGAAATAGCGGTAAGGGCACTGCCAGAATCACACAGAAACACCGTGCTTAAATGCATGTGGATCTATCACAACACATTAGTGGCTGACATCAAGAAAGCCGTAGGAGACTTGAATGAGTAATTTAGAAATGAACACTGTCGCCACTAAAGAGGCGATCATCGATTGTTTTAAAGCCAAGGTAGTACCAATGGTGACCGGTAGCCCGGGCATTGGTAAATCATCTATCGTGAATCAGATTGCTAAAGATTTTAATCTTCAAGTAATTGATTTGCGCTTAAGCCAATCAGATCCAACAGATCTAAATGGATTTCCTACCGTTAACGAGAAGACAGGTAAAGCTGGTTACATTCCCATGGAAACTTTCCCATTGGCTACAGACGCACTGCCTGCAGGTAAGGACGGTTGGATTCTATTCTTGGATGAGTTCAACTCAGCACCAAGAGCAGTTCAGGCAGCCTCATACAAGCTCGTACTCGATCGTGCAGTGGGCACCCACAAACTACATGAGAATGTCATGATAGTCTGCGCCGGCAACAAAGAGACTGACAATGCCATCGTGAATGAGATGAGCACTGCTATGCAGTCACGCATGGTTCACCTTGAACTGGGTGTCGATCATGAGGCATGGGTTGCTTGGGCCGAGACATCTAACGTAGACCATCGGGTTGTTAGTTATATTAAATTCAAACCAACAAACCTGTTTATGTTTAATCCTGACCACCAAGATAAAACTTTCGCATGTCCACGCACATGGGAATTTGTTTCTAATCTTATCAAGAATATCCCATTGGATATTCCAAGAAACAAAACAAACATCCTAGCCGGTGCCGTAGGTGAAGGTGCGGGACGAGAGTTCATGGGATTCTGTAAGATCTATAAAGACTTACCTACCATTCAGCAAATCTTGGCTAATCCTTTGGGATTGAAGATTCCTGAAGAGCCAAGCCAGCTTTATGCTATCTCTGGTTCACTCGGTACACATGCTAAAGACAGCACCATTGATGCCTTAATGCAGTATGTAAAAAGACTTCCAGTTGAGTTTCAGATGATTACGCTTCAGAACTTTGTCAGAAAAGACAAGTCACTGATGCTGCACAAAGCTGTAACCGATTGGGTTAACGAAAGCGCAATATCATTGTTTTAGAGGTACTTATGCAAGATTCCACAGCAATCCTAAACAAAGCAAAAATAGGTGTCATGCAACAAGGCAGTGTATTCCTATCCACCGTCCTGTTCTCACTTAGATTTAGATGGGATAACAGTATCCCGACTGCAGGAACCAATGGGATCGACCTTGTAGTAAACGAAGACTGGTTCACAAAACTAACTCCAGAAGCAAGAATAGGGTTATTGGCACATGAAGCATGGCATGTAGCTTTTCAGCACATGACACGTTGCATGGGTCGATGCCCTGATAACTGGAATATCGCCGGTGACCATGTAATCAACCTCATGCTTACAAACAGTGGCTTTCAGTTACCTGCGAATGGTCTTGCAGATAAGAAATATGTGGGGATGTCCACAGAGCAGGTTTACGATGATCTGATCATCAACAACGGTAAGCCTCAAAATAATCCATACAAGGATTTGATCTATGAGCCACCGCAAGGCAAGAGTACTGAAGATGTAAACCAAGATGTCTTGGATACCATCGTCAAGGCATCCGTGAATTCTAATATGCGCGGAGATAAAGCTGGGAGTATTCCCGGGGAAATCCAACTTGAGCTTGAGAAACTGCTGAATCCTAAACTGCCATGGAACCTGTTACTGCATAAGTACATGTCCGCAATGGCTAAGGATGACTACAGCTATCAGCGTCCTAACCGCAGATTCTTACCTGAGTATTACCTACCGGGTATGTACAGTGAAGCGCTTCCTCATGTCGCAGTGGCAGTGGATACCAGTGGATCTGTGAGTGACCATGAGTTTGCTTCTTTTATTTCTGAGATCAATCAGATTAAGAAAGCACTGAATCCTCAGTTAGTTACGGTTGTGGACTTTGATACCAGTATCAAAAAAATACACAAGCTGACACAGACTGAATCAGTACAGAAGCTTAAGTTCACTGGTAGAGGTGGTACAGATCTGCAGCCTGTCTTTGATTATTTCACTGACAATAAACCGAATATCCTTATTGTGTTTAGCGATCTTTACTGCTCACCCATAGAGGATAAACCAAAGTTTCCTGTTATCTGGGTTTGTGTGAACAATCCCAAGGGAAAAGTGAACTTCGGTAAACTCATTCACATGGAGATTGTACCGTGAATTTAGAACAGTTTAAGGAACTCAAGAACACGCACTTAGACATGGTAGCAACCACTACTAAATACATGGGGATTCTGGCTGTAGGTTATAAATATATTTTATTGCCTGCCAAGACAGCAAACAAGATCATGGAACTCTTATCCGAAGGTGAAGAGTTCGATAGTTATTCTAAAGATAAAATAGTGCCACTGAGTAAGGGTGACTACCAACTTTCATACATAGATGAAAAAGAAGTCAAACGGATCAAGATGATTAATCTTCTTGGTATGACGAAGACAGAGTATGAAAAAATGGAAGACCTTGCATCAAAGGGCGAACAAGAAACTACAGAGGAAAATTGACATGATAACGCTTTCCACAGATCAGCAAAAAGCTGCGGCTGAGTTTATGAACTTTATGGTTGATGATACTCAACAGCACATGATCATTCGTGGTCATGCTGGATGTGGTAAGTCGACACTAACTAAACACATTCTAGGCATGATCGACAAACAAATGCGTTTAATGAGCCTGATCGTAGGCAAAACGCAAAAGAATGACTTGGACATTTACTTAACAGCTCCAACCAATAAGGCTGCCAAGGTGTTAGAAGAACTCACCGGCAGAGAAGCGAGTACGATTCAATCCTTGCTTGGCCTTCGTGTTACCAATGACTACAAAACTGGTAAGACAGGCTTACAGAAAACCAAGGAATATAAGTTATTCGCTAACAGCCTTATTATTGTCGATGAAGCCAGTTTCATCGATCCGTTTCTATTAGCTGCCATCGTAGAGGCCACCAAATCCTGCAAGGTACTATTTATTGGTGACCCATATCAGTTGGCCCCACCTAAAGAGAAAAATCTACCTGTATTTGATTTACCTATCACAGTTAGCACGCTGACCACCATTAATCGTAATGCGGGCCCTATTGCGGAGCTAGCAGGTAAATATCGTGATGCAGTATCCACAGGTATTTTTCCTACCATCCAAGAGGTAAGTGGAAAAATAGAACGGGTCGATGGGCCGGGATTACAAGCTTTGATTGATGTTGAGTTTAAACGCCCTGACAGGGGCGACAACGACGCTAAGATCCTAGCTTGGACTAACGGGAAGGTTCACCAGTACAACACCTATGTGCGCAAGGACATCCACGGTTACGGGGATGCATTGCACGTTGATGAGCGAGTGGTTACCAATAACCCAATCATGTCTAACGGACGCATGGCTTACTCCACTGATCAATTAGTGACCATCACAGATTCATATCCCAAGCAAACTTCGGGAGATGAGATTGCAGGCCACTGGGTTGAGCTGGACAACTACATAACCCGTTTCTTGCCTGATAACCAAGCAGAGGTGAAACAGCACCTCAAATGGCTGGCAGCGCACAAGAACTGGGCTGCATATTTCGATGTGAAAGACACTTGGCTCGATCTACGGCCGATACATTCTTGCACAATCCATAAATCACAAGGGAGTACTTACGATACTGTCTTTATTGATCTCAACGATATAGGTAGATGCACCAGTTTCACTGATGCAGCACGCATGTTGTATGTGGCCGTATCCAGAGCTTCTAATAAAGTTATCCTGTATGGAGAGCTTCCACCAAGATTCTATAAGGGGACATTATGAATGGCTCTGGTCCAGAGAGAACCAACTACAAATTCATAGTAATGCATCAAAGTATGAGTTATCTGTACAGCAAAGTGGATAAGGGTTTGACCCTTCAATTGGATAGACTGGTAGCAGCCCATGTTAAGGCTTTGGGACAAAAGCTGGAAATCAGGAATCCTAATGGGTTCCGCTTTGAAGGTAAGAAATACACTCATTCAAACAACTTTTACTCAGTTGGGTTCAGTCAGTTGGTTCCAACACTATTTGATGAAGCTTATGTGTATGTTGCAGAACAAAAAAGGATAATTGAAGAAAAGACTAAAATTGACTTCTTCCTTACTACCCTGCTGAATAATGCTGGCAGTACAGAAGACATGAAACTGCTGCTACCCTACGAATTGGTACAGAAAGTACCAATGCTCGCTGAGTACAATAAGGTCAATTTTAATAGACTGCCGCCGGTAACGGAAGCTAAGCGAGATGAACTTTGGGAAGCTTATGCAGAAAGCTATCAAATGCTTAAGGCACGGTTGATCTACAACTTGATCGATGTGTGATTACCATGAGTAATCCACAGATCCAGCAAAAACTGACCCAGATCATAAAACTCATGGATGAAAGGATTCTACTCATTGAATCCTTAATCCAATCCTCACAACTAAAACAAAATGGTTCACGCTTTCATCACACAATTACATTGAACAAATGTAATATGCTGCTGGGTAGAGCAAAGAAAGCACGCCTACACATGACCCATTTAGTTTTTAAATTAAAATAAACTATGGGAGAAATACCATGGGATACAGATCAGAACTCGTAATCGGTATTACAGCAAAGACTCGACTTAAGGCAATGCTGGGAAATGGATTACCTAAAGAACTATTAGATGCAGACAGTACGCTAATTATAGAAAAAGAAGGTCAAGAAAACTTATACCTATTTTATATGGATCAACGCAAATGGTATGCCTCTTACCATGGAGTACAGGAATGCATGAGTTTTCTGGAAGAGATAGCGGAAGAGGATTATGTGTTTGTGTGCATTGGGGAAGAACCAGATGATGTAACAATAGCGGGAAATCCAGACAGATTCGATGTAGCTGTACGCACAGAAAACTGGATTGAATCACCATTCGATTAACCCACAAGGAATAAATATGAGACATCTCATTTTTACTGAGGCTGCTACCTATGACACAGCCATCATAATTAAAAACTCAGCGCTCAATAAAGATGGATTAATCAAGCACTACATAGAACCACTAAAACTTAGTGGATTCAGTGAAGATCAATTTATTGGGTTCAATGCAAAGTACGATGACAAGGGCAAGTGCCCTATGAAACTGGTAATGCAACCTCACCTAGATAACCTACTGCCTTCCTTGGACAGCCTTGGAGTTAAGAACCTATTGGTTTGTGACTCTGCTTACTTTAAAAAGTTAGCCGGTGTCCAGAAGGCAGAGGTGCATTATGGTTATTCATTACCTTGTAAGATTAAAGGATATGAGCACTTCAACATAGTGCTAGCACCTAACTACCAACGAACCTTTTATGACAACGAAATCAAAGACAAGCTAGCAATGTCTTTAGTTGCTCTAAAAGGATTAATGACCGGGAACTATCAAGCACCCGGGCAAGGAATTATTAAGTCAGAGGTTTATCCTAGAACTCGTAAGGAAGTAAGTGACTTCCTCGATAGCCTACACCAATACCCAATGCTCACTGCAGACATAGAAACCAAATCATTGAGATTCTATAGTACTGGCGTATCTACCATAAGCTTTGCATGGGATGAGGGTAATGGCGGAGCATTCGAGATCGACCATGAGCTAGAGATAGGTGGCAGTAAAATGGCCCCTTACATGGGCTACGATTTACTCCGCAAATTCTTTGAAAGCTACGAGGGTAAGTTGATATGGCATGGCTCTACATTCGACTTAAAAGTTCTTGTTTATAAGCTCTACATGAAAGGGTTAGATGACATCAACGGTATGCTCAAAGGTATTGATATAATGACTAAGAATTTTCATGATTCCATGATTATTCTTTATTTATCAACCAACTCTGCAGCGGGCAATGTTTTGAAATTGAAGGATGCAGCACAGGAGTTTGCAGGTAATTATGCTATGGAAGATATTGATGATACATCAAGAATCCCTGTGGATAAGCTACTGAGATATAACCTTGTGGATACGCTAAGCACTTGGTATGTGTACAACAAACACATGCCTAGGCTGATTGCTGATAACCAAGAGAGTATCTACAACAATATCCTACTGCCCAGTGTTAAAACAGTACTTCAAATGGAGCTAACTGGAATACCACTGGATTATAGTAAAGTAGGGGAAGCAGATGCAGTTCTCTCACAAATCGTTGATAACAACTTTACCTTAATCAGTAAATCCAAGTTTGTTAAACATTACGAGAAAGTGATGAAAGCGGAGAGACTGATCCTTGATAACGAAAAATTAGTTAAAAAGGTCAGAACAGCTGAAGAAGTAGAAGACATGGGACTAACCTTTAATCCCGGAAGTGGTACTCAGCTGGCCCGTATTCTGCATGGTATTCTCAAATTCCCTGTAATTGAAAAGACCAAGGGAGGCGCTCCATCCACCAAGATAAAAGTATTAAAAGCACTCCTACACAGGACTAAAGATCCAGAAGAGATCGAGTTTTTAGATGCAATCATAAAATTAAGTGAAGCTGCTAAAATCCTCAATACCTTCGTATCTGCTTTTAAAACTAAGTCATGTACTCACCCTGACGGAACTCGTCATCTATATGGTGGATTCAAGATTGGTGGAACTGTCTCAGGAAGAATGAGTAGTGCTGATCCTAATCTGCAGAACTTACCAAGCTCAGGGACAATCTACGCTAAGTTGATTAAACAATGTGTAGTAGCCCCAAAGGGTTGGATAGTGGCTGGAGCAGACTTCTCTTCGTTAGAGGATAGAATCTCAGGCCTAGTTACTAAAGATCCCAACAAGCTCAGGGTTTATATGGGCCATGAAATATATGAGCTAGAAATTGACGGGAATGTACATCATATCCGTGATGATGCTACCATTAACTTTGATGGTAAAACATATACGGGAGAGGAATTTTATGCAGCCTACACCAATGGCCTTCTTTGAGGGTAAATACACTATACATGCTGATGGTACAATCATATCTCATAGAGTAAATGAAGTGATAAAACCATCTAAGAACCCAAATGGGTATTATAAATACACATTTACACTTAACGGAGTAAAGAGGCAACGAAGCATACATCGTGTTGTAGCTGAGCACTTTCTACCTAACCCCTACAATCATCCACAGGTTAATCATAAAGACGGGGATAAATCTCATAACGCAGTTAGTAATCTTGAGTGGTGCACTCGTGAGGAGAATATACAACACTCTCTGCGAGCTGGACTGCGCAAAGGATATATGTCAGCGAACGACAAAGAACTTTACTTGCAGGATGTGTTATCAGGCAAACAAGTTAAAGTCATTGCTGAAGAGATAAAGCGTAGACCCGAAACTCTTCATAAAATGCTCAGAGAGACAGCTGAACGCCTTTGCATACTCCCCCAATGGCAGGCAGTCATGAAGGAGAATAGAAAAAATGCCGCAATACGAAACCTTAAAAAGATCAACAATTGATATTCCTAGCGGAAGCACTGTATCAATAAAGCAAGTAGGAAAAACCGATGGTTATGATGGGCACTGTCTGAGAGCTTTCAGCTATTTCCCGGACAGGTTACCCGGGATTGTGGATACAGTAGAAAGTATCAATTCTATTGCTGACCTCTTTCCTGATGTGAGGCAAGATTCTAAGGCACCTACTTTCCTGCTCACTTACGGCGGTAAATACTTTGGATTAATGAAAAATCTAGGGTTGCTTGAATTTGATGCTAAGAAGATCGAAAGCAATTACCACGAGCTCTACAAAGTCTCAGACGACTTTGTGGATAAGAGAATAGCGCAAGCATCAAAGGACGGTTACATAGATGTAGCCTTTGGATTGCGGTTACGCACACCACTGCTAAAGAACACCATCTTGGGTAATAATAAAACACCCAAAGAAGCTGAGTCTGAGGCACGCACTGCAGGTAACGCCATTGGTCAGAGCTGGGGTTTGTTAAACAACAGGGCAGCCAATGAGTTTAGAGGACTCACTCTTGCTTCTGAGCATAAGCTGAACATTCTACCCATAATGTGGATCCACGATGCAGCCTACTTTCTGTTAAGGGATGATATTGATGTGGTTCGTTGGTTTAACGAGAACTACATCAAATGCATGGAATGGCAAGATGATCCTGCTATCGCTCACCCTATAGTGGGTTTAGGTGGTAATCTGGAACTGTTCTACCCAAGCTGGGCAGACAAATTCAGCATACCTAATAATGCAGATGAGCTAACTATCCGAGAAATATGTAAGAAATGATGCCTCCGGCATCTTCCGTGCCTCTTCAATGGGGCTTTTTTATTTTGGAGTTTATATGAAACAGTATCTTGATATTGCAGAGAAATGCTTGGCAGGTACACGCAAGAGTAATCGCACCGGTATTGATACCGTGGGTTACATGGGTGATATGGCTAAGTACGACTTAAGGGAAGGTTTCCCTGCAGTCACTTCCAAGAAGCTAGCGTATCGACAGATCATCGCTGAAATGCTTGGCTTCATTAGAGGCTACACCAACGCAGCTGACTTCCGTAAGTTAGGTTGTAAAGTGTGGGATGCTAATGCCAATGAAAATAAAGACTGGTTAAACAATCCTTATCGTAAAGGTAAGGACGATCTGGGGGCCATATACGGCGCTCAGGCGCGCGATTTCAATGGAGAAGATCAATTGCTGAGTGTGTATGAAAACCTTCGTAAGGGGATCGACACGAGGCGAGAGATCGTTATCCACTGGAACCCTGCTGAGTTGGATCAGATGGCACTACCACCTTGCCATCTTTTGTATCAATTTGGCATAGACGGAGAATACTTAAATATGAGTTTGTATCAGCGAAGCGTAGACGTTCCCCTTGGACTTCCCTACAACATCGCAGGATACGCTTGGCTTCTCTCAGTGATGGCACAGATCACTGGGCACAAGGCAGGTACCTTAACTCACTTCATGCATGATATTCACGTTTATGAGAACCAGATAGAACAGCTGCAGGTCCAACTCAGCAGACCTACCTACAGGTTACCTCAATTGATCATCAACAAGGATATTAAAACTCTGTCTGATTTAGAGACATGGGTTACTCCCGATGATTTCACATTGGCTAACTATGTTCATGAACCAGCTCTATCGTACCCTTTCGCGGTGTAATCATGACTAAATCAGCGAAACCAAAGAAGAAATACAATCCGCACAAACGCGCTAAAGTTGTTGTGAAACAACTGACTAGACAGATTCTAGTTGCATGGTGCCCGGGCTATCCTGAACCAATCTGTTTCAATACTAACGGGGATCCCCTCAATATTGAGGCAGTGGATGTGAAGGTAGCTTTCATGACCAAGGCATTACCTTGGTCTAGCCATTGCTTAGTTTTATGTCGGGATCAGAATAAACAACAGTACATACGCAGCCAAGAGCTTTTAGCCAAAGGCGAGTATTTGTACAAAGACTTGGCTAAGCCATTGAATGATCTGCATCAAGCTCTTCTAAATGGCACTAACCCACAGCATCGTTTAAACGTAGGATGGGTTTCATCTCCAGCAGGTATCGATGTAGATATAGAGCTGGCGGATAAAATCATGATAGCTATGAATGCGTGGGACAGACCTGCTAAATGGGAGAAGAAAGATGATAAGCGAAACGCGGCAAAAAGTATTAAAAGTTATACATAGCTGTAGCACTCAGCAACACTTCGAGGGTGCTATTAAATATCTACGATTAGCCCGTAAAGCTGGAGCAATAGAAACTCCCGATTACAATTGGCTCCATGGCTACATCTACGGGTTACAAATGGAAAAAGGATTCATCGTATGACACACCTGCCAAAACAAGAAAGATATAAGCATCATCCGACAGATACTAAAGACTTCATCGATCGTGCCTATGACATGTACCCTTGGGAACAATTTGTAGGAGCAATGCGCTGGAGTATTGACAAGTACTTCGATCGCTTAGGGAAGAAAGATCACCCTATCGCAGAAGCAGTCAAGATCATGGATTATGCACAACGCTTCCATCAGAAAGTTGTGGAAGAATGCAGAGAACCTGCGTCTGCTGATATTGAAGAGTTAGCGGAAAAGCACCGAGTTACCATGCTTGAGCAAGAACTCATGGCTGTGCTTGATCAAAATGAAGAACTCGCCAATGCTTTAGCAAAATCTGAGAAGCGTTGGGAAGCCTACCATTTTGGAGGGCTAGCCTCATGAAGCCAGTACAGTTTAAGAGGATGCACCCAGATGCTATTATCCCTGCCCGCCAATCAGACGGGGCAGCAGGATTCGATCTCTACTCTATTGAAGATGGATGGGTTATTCCTCACGGTTCAGCTGCCTTCGACACTGGAATAGCAATGGCTATTCCAGAAGGCTACGACGGGCAAGTATGCCCCAGATCTGGATTAGCCTTCAAACACAACATTTTTGCTGTGGATGGGGAGATAGATCCAGATTATCGCGGAAATGTTAAGGTACTTCTTTTAAGTAAAAGCGATGAACCATTCAGAGTAACAAAAGGTGACCGTATTGCTCAGATAGTATTCCGCAAAACTCTGACTGCTTCTGTTGAGGTGGATGAGTTGGAGGAAACTACGCGAGGTACAAGCGGTTTTGGATCAACTGGAACCAACTGAGACTACTATGCAATCAAAAGAAATTATCATGTTCACAGGGCCTAACTGCTCCGCATGTAAAACTATGAAACCTCTGGTGGAAGAGTTAAGTAATGCGCGCATAGTCGATGTAACGCAAGACCATGCTCTTGCAGCAAGATACGGTATCCGTGGCGGACTCCCAGCATTCGTCAAGTTAGTTAATGGCGAGTTCTCAGATAGAGCTAATGGGGCTATGACTCCATTATCTTTTAATAACTGGGTTGGTAAATAGCCTGCATTCGCAGGCTTTATCCCTAAGGAATTATTATGCAACGCTATGCTATGGATGATTTTACATCCCGAATAGACTTAGAGCTATTTGCAATAGAACCACTACCGAAAGAGGAAGATAAACGTGGGTACATCTACGTTATCCAAGACTCAGCTTTTAAGGGTTACCTTAAAATAGGTAGAACACAAAACATCAAGAAACGCCTTACCCAATACAATGCAGACAAGCCTTACTCTTCCTCTTACTTAGTGTGCATCAGTAGAGAATTTACTGACGTTCACTCCGTTGAGAAGAAAATCCTGTCTTACCTCTATGACCACACCAGCCCAACCACTCTATCAAGAGAATGGTTTGAGGATCAGTGGTTAGATACTTGCATTGACCTGATTGAACAAGCAGAAAAAGAATTTAACTAATAGCACCTACCTACGCTTCCGTGCCTAACGCCTTCACTGCGTTCAGGCTTGGCACTCGCTACGGCAGGTGCCTAACCGAGGCTACATCATGACTGATTTTATTAAACTTTATAAAGTGCATAGCACTGGTAAGGTAGGTTACTGGACATGCGAAGTAACACCAATGACACCACCTCACTCGGACGCTAAAATGCTGGTTACTTCAGCTGCATCTGAAGATGCAAAACCTGTTTCAACAGTTACCTACATTCAAGGCAAGAACATAGGTAAGTCCAACGAGACTTCACCATTCGAGCAAGCCTGCCTAGAGCTAGTCTCTAAGGCTAACAAGAAGCGTGACAAAGGTTACGTTGACGATAAACCAGAGGCAGGTGCTTCTGTCACCAATACGCTTGGTTTCACCTTACCGCAGAAAGCTATGCAACTGGATAAAGTCAAGGTGGAAAAAATTGATTGGAATACAGCATGGGTGCAACCAAAGATCGATGGACATCGAGCCATGGTGAAAGATGGTGTTATGTATTCCTCCAGTGGAAAACCTATTACCACTCTACCTCAGTTTAAAAGTATCCCAACTGGGATTCATTTAGATGGGGAATTGTATATACATGGTAAGACTCTCACGGAAATCGGCAAACTAATTAAAAAGTATCGTCCCGGTGAATCTGAAAAAGTCGAATACCATGTGTTTGACTCGGTTTCTGAAAGAAACTTCCCAGTAAGATTTGCAGATACAATGGCATGGCAGTCCTATGCCCGCTTACCACAGTTGGTGGACGTACCTACTTTTGCTGTAGATAGCATGGAACAAGTGATGGCTTTCCATAAGAGATTCTTAGCTGAAGGCTACGAAGGAACCATGATCCGACAGGGAGATAACCCCTACAAAGGTGGATCTCGGTGCATGGACATAATTAAAATTAAGGACATGCAAGACGCAGAATACCGCATAGTAGGCGTTGGACAAGGCAAGCCTGTTACTGCCAAAGATGGTACTGAATATCAGGTTGCAATCTTTAGCTGTTTAGCTTCAAATGGTAGCCCTTTTGATGTTTTATCTCATGGAACCCGTGAAGAAAAGCACCAACACTGGCTAAATCGTGATTCAGCAGTAGGCAAGATGTTAACAGTACAATCCTTTGGATTGACTGACTATGGCATTCCTAATTTACCTGTAGCTAAGTGCTTCAGGGAGGACTTATGAAATATCTAGTACAATTTATATTAATGATTATGTATTTCGCTGGTATAGCCATAGCTGAAAGCATGGCTGCAGTGATATTTGCAGTAATCATCCCGCCATTCGCAATATGCATAACAATCGCTTCAATACTTGGCTTGTATTGAAACTCCCGAACTACCCCAGCCGGCGGTGGGGCTAATAACACCGGCAATCATGGCAGGACATCCTTTGTGATACCTCCGATGCATAACGAAAAGTGCTTATAAAACCCTGAGTTGGTTCAGGACTTAACACCATCCGGTGACTAGCACTATAAGCTATGCACCACTCCTGTGACATGAAGGTGATCTTTGGATCACCGACCCCTAACTTAAAATGAGAGGCACTAATGGCTAAGAAATTCCTCAACCAAACAAACGTGTCTCTGAGTATGGCCGTATGGCTCGCAGAAGACACCTACGATCACTCAGAAGACCCGCAGCACATAAGTGCTACCTCACTACTAAAACCAACCAAACAGCTCTGTTTGGGCTCTAAAATGGCCCTTAATGACTCATTGACGGACGTAGCCTCACTGGTTGCTAGTAAAATGGGTACAGCTATCCACGATAGTATCGAAAGAGCTTGGTTAAACAACTATAAAACCAGCCTACAAGATCTTGGTTATCCCAATAACGTGATCGAGAGGGTGTTAATCAATCCAGATCCAAAGGATCTAACAGAAGACACCATACCGGTTTACATGGAGCAGCGGGTAAACAAGGTCGTTGACGGATATAACATATCAGGGAAATTTGATTTTGTTATTGAAGGAAGACTCGAGGATTTTAAATCGACTGGTACCTTTACTTACCTCAAGAAAACCAATGATGAGAAATACATCATGCAGGGAAGTATCTACCGCTGGTTAAACCCTGAGATCATTACAAACGATCACATGGCTATTCAATTCATTTTTACTGATTGGCAGGCTATGCGAGCCAACACAGATAAAAATTATCCCAAGAACCGTGTAATGGAATACGTTCTACCCCTGAAAAGTGTAGAGGCAACTGAAGCTTTTGTTAGAAACAAGCTAGCAGAAGTAACCTCCAACATGAATAAGAATCAGGATGACATGCCACCGTGTACTGACGAGGAACTATGGCGATCAGCGCCGGTATGGAAGTATTACAAGAGCGGTAAAATAACTGCTAGAAGCACCAAGAATTTCGATGACATTGTTCAGGCCAACATTCAGTTAAGCAATGATGGTAACAGTGGAATCGTAGTCGAAGTAAAAGGGGAAGTGAAGGCGTGTAGATACTGTCCTGCAGCTTCCATTTGCAATCAGGCATCTGCTTACATAGCAGATGGTACTTTAAAACTTTAGGAGAACAACATGGCTTTTCCAGCAATCACAGCAGGCCTGAAAACCATTGGTATAACACTTGGATTAGTAAAAATGGGGCAAGAAATCTACGAATGGTTTGAGGATTTAGCTCCAAAAACCAAACCTGTAGAAGTACCTACTGCTACCAGCTGCCGCAAAAAGTACGATACAACGCAGTTCACACAGGAACATTTTGATCATGTCTTGGAAGCATACAAAGTACACGTTATGAAAAATACTGGTGGTAAAAAGCAAACACAGGACGAACTTACCCATCAGTTAAATGGAGAGCTTTCATTGAACAAAGGTAAGACCTCCTATTCTCGTATCTGGCGAGGCAAGGTTAATCGAGAAGACTTGCCTTCATCTATAATTCCTACCTCTGAGGCATAACATGCGAAATCTTGATGAACTGGAATACCATGGTAAGTCGGAAGAAGTGGTTAAAATTCTGTGTAATAAAACACAGAGCGCTAACCCGTTATTCTTTCGTGTGCTGATTGGTTATTACTTTTCTAAAGTCGCCTCAATGATGCGAGCCAAGATTGATACACACGATCGGGGAATTATCCCGATCAATATGTATGCTATGAACTTGGCAACATCAGGTCAGGGTAAAGGACACTCCACTAACATTGTGGAAGAAAAGATTATCAATCAGTTCAAGGAATTATTCCTTGAGGAAACCTTTCCTGCTATTGGTGAAACCAACCTAAATAAACTGGCAGTACAGCGTGCCAATCGTAAGACGATCACAACTAATATTGTTGTGGATCCTAACGATGAGTATGAGCGCGTTAAAAAAGAGTTCGATAATCTAGGCGTACTCGCCTTCTCATTCGACTCAGGTACCACAGCTGCGGTTAAGCAGATGCGTCATAAGCTATTAATGGCAAATGCAGGATCCATGAACATGGAAATTGACGAGATAGGCTCAAACCTATTGGGTCAAGTTGATGTGTTGAATACATTCCTAGAATTGTATGACGTAGGTAAAGTTAAACAAAAACTGACCAAGAACACTTCGGAGAATGTCCGAAGCGAAGAGATCGATGGCAAGACTCCTACTAACATGATGCTATTTGGTACTCCATCCAAGTTGCTGAGTGGCGGACGAGTAGAGGAAGAATTTTATTCTATGCTCGAAACAGGGTATGCCAGACGTTGCTTCTTTGGTTACAGCAGAGCAAATCCTAAGCAGACCAAGCTTACTCCAGAACAGGTCTTTGACTTGTTGACGGATACCTCAGGTGACGTTTACCTAGAGGGACTGTCTACCCACTTGGGTCAACTGGCAGACCGTATTAACTTTGATAAAAAGTTAACTATGGATAAAGCAGTAAGCCTTCTTTTGATTGAGTATCGGCTTTATTGCGAAGAGTTATCTGAAAGCTATGCAGAGCACGAAGAGATCCGTAAGGCAGAAATGTCTCATAGATACTTTAAGGCACTCAAGCTTGCAGGGGCCTACGCTTTCATTGATGGTTCATCTTGCATAACTGAAGATCACTTATACAGTGCTATCAAGTTAGCTGAGGAATCAGGGGAAGCATTCACAAGGCTACTCACTCGTGACCGTAACTATGTGAAGCTAGCAAAATATATAGCTGAGATCGGCCGTGAGGTCACACACGTTGATTTGGTCGAAGACCTACCCTTCTACAAGGGTGCAGAAGCAGCGAAGCGTGAGCTCATGACACTGGCTATTGCCTATGGGTATAAGAACAACATTATCATCAAGCGTATGTTCAATGATGGTATCGAGTTCTTGAAAGGTGAATCACTACAGAAGACAGATTTGAATAAAGTCTTGATCTCCTACGGTACAGAGATGGCTGCTAACTACAGCAATGAAGAAGTCCCGTTTGATCAGCTGCATAAGCTGACTCAGCTGGATGGATACCATTGGGTAGCGCATCACCTCCTCGATGGTTACCGCAAGGAAGAGAATGCATTGCCGGGATTTAATCTGGTAGTGGTCGATGTAGATGGTGGTACTGAAATGAACACAGCTAAGATGCTGTTGAAGGACTACAAATGTATGTTCTACACAACGAAGCGTCATTCTGCTACTAACAATCGGTACCGGATTATCTTCCCAATAAGCTACACCCTCCGTATGGACTCGAAAGATTATAAAGAGTTCATGTCTAATATCTACGAATGGCTCCCATTCTCAGTGGATACACAGACCAATCAGAGAGCCCGTAAGTGGATGTCACACAACGGAATCTATGAGTATGTAGACGGAGAGATGCTGGATGCTTTGCTATTCATTCCTAAGACTACCAAGAATGAAGAGCGTAAGAAAATTGTTAATGATCAACAATCTCTATCTAACATAGAGCGTTGGTTCGTGAACAATACTGGCATTGGCAATCGCTCAAACCAGCTGATCAAGTACGCATTGCTATTAGTGGATTCAGGCCAAAGTCTGGACACTGTTAGAAATAACGTACTAGCCCTTAACAACAAACTGCAGGATAAGATGGAAGAGACAGAAGTACTCACCACTATTCTTGTATCCGCAACACGGGCAATTGCTACAAGAGATAACGCATAGGGCGGCTCCCCGCCCCTTTGTGCATCAAAAACAAGGAACTATAATGAACGACAATCTGGTATTGATCAGCGGTGAAAGTGCCACCGGTAAATCGGCATCACTGAAAGATCTTCAGAACCCTGCAGGCATCTGGTATTGCAATACCGAATCCAACAAACGCTTACCCTTTAAGAGTGGATTTCGTGAGTTTAATATCGTGGATCCATTGCAGATTCATGAAGTATTTCAACGAGCGGAAGAAGACAAAGACTGTCATACGATCATTATTGATTCACTCACGTTCCTCATGGATCAGTTTGAATCTATTTATGTTCTACCTTCTGCAAATACAATGAAGGCATGGGGCGACTTTGCACAATACTTTAAGACTTTGATGCAAGCCCATGTAGCCACATCCACTAAGAATGTCTACTTCACTGCCCACACAGTAGGTACCCTCAATGAAAATGAAAATGTCATTGAAACCAAGGTACCTGTGAAAGGCTCATTGAAGAATAATGGAATCGAGGCCTACTTCTCTACAGTAGTTTCAACTAAGCGAGTGAAGATTAAAGATCTTGCTAATTACTCCTCGCCCTTCTTGAACATCACAGAAGAAGAGGAAATGCTTGGTTTTAAATACTGCTTTCAAACACGACTGACCAAAGGAACCATATCAGAACGCATTCGTTCTCCTATGGGAATGTGGACAGTAAACGAGACTTACATTGACAACAATGTTGAGTTCTTAAATACCCGATTGGCTGAATACTACAGCTAAGTCATTAATCATCTGGCTACTCAGTAGCCAGCTTTTACCAAGAGAGAAAATTATGTCACTACTAGACAGCTTAAAAACAGACAACAACATTGCCAACGAATCTGATGTATTAGGTGGCGGCGGCGCAGTTGAATCTGGTGTATACGATGCAACCATCAAAGTTGCTTACATCGGTAAATCAACTGGTGGAGCCATGAGCTTGAACCTAGAGCTCAACATGGGTGGACGCGATGTGCGTCAACAACTTTGGGTTACCTCTGGCGATGCTAAGGGCAACAAAAACTACTACGAGAGAGACGGTAAGCGCAACTACCTACCGGGCTTCAACATTGCAAATGCCTTGTCCCTACTCACAGTAGGTAAAGAAATTTCTCAGTTGGATACCGAAGACAAGGTACTGAAGCTATGGAGCTACGATGCCAAGGCTGAGGTTCCTACCACTGTTCCTGTATTGACTGATCTTACCGGTCAAGAGATCCGTGTAGGTATGATCAAGCAAACTGTGGATAAAAACGTCAAGAATGATGCGGGCGCTTATGTACCATCAGGTGAAACTCGTGAAGAAAACGAGATTGATAAGTTGTTCCGCTCAAAGGATGGGCTCACAGTAGCCGAAATCCGTGCTGAGGCGACCTCTGCAGACTTTATGGATGCATGGGCGAAGAAGTGGACTGGTGTAACTAAAAACAAGGCTAAGGGCGCTACAGGCGGTTCTACAGCCGGTGCACCTAAAGCTGCAGCAGCACCTAAGTCAACCTCGTTGTTCAGCTAATGGCTGATTCTATAACTAACACAGGGAAACCTGTGGTTTTTATAGGCATAGACCCCGGAGCTAAGGGGTCTATATGCGTTCTTGCACCGAACCAAAACGAAGTCATGTTCTACCCGACCACTGATAAGCCTTTCGAGTTGCTCGAAAGAATCCTGCATCTGAAGGAAACATGCGATGTGAAAGCCATCATGATTGAGGATGTTCACTCGATCCATGGTGCATCTGCTAAATCAAACTTTATGTTTGGATACAACGTAGGTGTAGTTAATACCTTGGCTCAGGCTACAGGCATCATGGTTATGCGAGTACAGCCTAAGGTGTGGCAGAAACACGTTGGAGTTAAAGCTAAGGGTAACGATATTAAAAAAGAAGTCGCAAGTATATGTGACAGACTTTACCCAGCTGTAACCATCAGAGGGCCCAGAGGTGGATTGCTGGACGGGTGCAGTGATGCACTCATGATAGCCCACTATGCAGCCCAAACTTATGTGATCCATAATTAAGGAAATCAAATGAAAATCGTACTGACCCAACCTGAAATTGAAATTGCCTTGGTAGATTATGTTACCTCTCAGGGTATTTCACTGGAAGGTAAGACCGTAACAGTTGACATGACTGCCGGTCGCAAAGAGAACGGCTTCATAGCTGAGATTGCCATCGATGATGAAGATGACAAACCAAAGAAAGCTGGAGCTAAAAAGTCACCCAAGAAGGAAGTTGAAAAAGTAACAGCAGAAGAAGTTGAAGAGGCAGTCGAAGACACACCTCCATTCACCCCTTCTATCCCTGCAACTACTAAACCAATCTTCGGGGATTAAAACCTATGGATAACATAGTGGCCTTTATTAAGACCTTTATGATTATCTGTGTAGTGATAGCCCTACTCCTGACCGGAGTAGGGTTTATAGCACTAATGGTCATAGGTCTAATTGGTATGTTCATCTTCTATGCTGTCAGGCAAAGAGATGAACAAGAATCTGACGATGATAAATAGGCGGTTAACTAACCGCCTCTGTTAGCACATTCACAGAGAGTATGTCTCCTGCTGAGCTTACTCCTGAGAATGGGCTTCCTATCGGATCCAATAGACCTTTATTTATTAAAAGGGTTCCATCCATTATCACTGGCGCATCTCCTATAAGACTGCTGAAGATAAGCGTAGCGATCGTAGCACTCGGATTATCCCTCATGGTTTCCCATATTACTTTCTGCACACGAATCGCATATTTAGTAAACCAAACTAAACCTAGATCGTTCATGTACTGTAGTATTTTGTTAGTAGGAATATCATAGTTAATAAATATATCCACCACCTTATTGATTGAATCTCTGCTTGATAAAGGATTATTAGGCCTAGAAGTATAGTGCTTGTGAAGCGCGTAACGCGCTACGAAGTCACTCATGCGCACAGCGTTATTCATAACCTTGTATATTTTAGTGTCATGGGACATATAAATATTCTTAGCAACTGTCTGTACAGAAGCAGGTACCTTTTCTGTGAAAGGACTCAGCTTCTCTTCCATACTGGTTTTATAAGAAAACAGGTCATCATCACCTTCAACATCTTCAATGATTGACTGAAGTACACCCGCCTCAACTAACTCATGAACAGGATTCTTTTTAAGATCATGTTCGAGTTCAGCAATACGAGACTCCTTCTTACGCATAGAAGTCTCCGTCACATTACCGCCTCCGGTAATACCTTGCCTATCAGTATTTAACTCCAATCTTAAACTATCCAACTCAGTTTTATCTTTTTGATATTTAACAATACCTGTAGTAGCTTCCCACTGCCATTTGATAATGTCTTTAGTAGGAACCCCTAACATTTTCAAAAGCAGACTATTGGAAGTAAAGTTAGCAACAGTAACCGTACCTAACTTGGTTACAATAATATCCTTACCTTCCTTCACTATCTCTTTAAGTACGTCCTCTACTTTGTGTAGATAGGACGGAAAGTTTCCGTCCAGCAATTTAGCAGTGGCTTTTACAGCTAACCGCTCAAAAGCATTTCTGTCCTCTTCATTCTTTCTGTACATGTCAATTACAGATGCTCTGCGTTGACCGAATACCAGAGAGACTAAATCTTTGCGCACCATCATGCCATTAGATCCCCATTCTTTATTAATGGCTCTCTTGGTATCTTCCGGTAACATTAGGTATTTTTCCCTCAATGCTTTATCTAGGGAGTTAGGGCCCACATTCACATAGATTTCTGCTTTATCCGCAAAATCTTCTTTGAATTGTTCATGGAGTGCAACTACCACTTTATCGTTGATAATCTTACTGTTTATCTTATCGATGTTGTTGCCAGCCATACCACCCATAACCGCATCAAAGTTATTGTGCTTCTCTAAAACGCTATCTTTAACGTGTTCTCGCATTAAGTAGCGATACCCAGACGCGTTGAGGTCTTTGCCTATAACAGGAACCATTATGTTCTCGCCAGCAGTGATCTTAGCTTCTCCCGGCTTAAACATCTGTTTAGCTTCTCTCAACTTTTTGTTCCGTAATACAGCAGAGTCTAACATTGCCGCTACAGCAGCATTGGTGTTACCTAGATTCTGCTGAATCTGCAGAGAGTTAGTACCGCTTGGCTTTCTATTGGTATGCGACAGCGTACCACCTGTGAGAGCTCCCATAGCTCCGTCACGGTTCACATACACATACAGGTCTTCTGATGTCGGATCACTACTATCTCTAGCTAGGCGCTTGCCTGTGCGCTTAAACCCTTCTTTGCGCAGCGCAGCTTCTTCAGATATACCTCTTACCTTGATTGCAACTCTATCGTTAGTTATCTCAAACACATGGCCCTTTACATAAGACTCAGGATTGCCCTCAAATAGGTGCTCCATGGCATCTTCTTTCAGGGCTTTGTGCTGAGCCAACACAGTAACAAATCCATTGCTGCGCTCATTGGAATCGGTTCTTGCCTGCTCTTTTTTGATCAGAGCAACAACCGCTTTCTTGTGGGATTTTGCTGAAAATTTAAGAGCATAGAGAGTGGCTAAACTATCAATGGTTTTTTCTACACCAGAGAGTGCCTCTGTATCTTGGATAGTATCCTTTTGCATAGCTAAATGAGTAGCAGCCAACCTAGCAATATTATGCGCATTACGGTTAGTAACTTTTTCAATAGCTTGACCGGTTACCATAAGATGACCAAGGCTTCTTGCAGATCTGCGATAGAAATCGTGGTGTTTGCTTACTTGCAGTTCGTTGATTAAACGAGTTATTTCTGCATTTAGGTAAGAATCATTCTCCATCAATTCAGCCATCTGATCGACACTGTGGGTATCTACCAAAGATACCAAGTCCGTCATTAGCACAGTCTTAGTTACTGAAGCTTTAGTGTGATCGTCCATGGGCCCATCTGTGTTGTCAAAAGAATCTCGAACAACATTTTTAACGGTGGTAGCTACATGCATTCTCAACTGATCCACCATCTTATTAGCCAGTCTATTCAGTTCATGCATCTTCACATTATCTTTGGTCATACCTTGAAGCTCCGTTAAGAGCTCCTGAGCTAACCCATACTTACCTCTTTGCGTGGCATCGCGCATATCATTAAACATCTTACGGGTAGCTTCCGGCATATTCATTTCAGCTACACGAACCATGGTGGCACCAATCGCCATTAACCCTGTTTTCTGATCTTTCATTTTCTGCGACTTAGCCCAAGTATTCAGTGGCTTAACCACTGTTCCCAGTATTTTACCTACAGCCTCGGTGGTCACATCATTAGCTGCGCTAATGGTGGAGAGTACCCCATTCTTGTGACGTAACTCGATACCCATCATGTCTTTGACTAATGCATCAAGTCTCGCATCATTTCCGATATTCTTAAGACCTATCAGACGATCACTAACCAACTCCAGTATGGCCTCGAAAGCCATCTTCAGTTTTTCAAGCAGGGAGGTACCACCCAGCCATGCCTCTTTAACTGAGGTATTATTCATTCTGTCACTGCTCAATAGCTCCCGCATTCTTTGGTTGGTTAAACCAAATGTAACAAACTCATGTAGGTGAGCTGATGACGCATCCCCTGCGACTGGTAACCCAGTCTTAGGGTCTATACTGGCTGATGGGCGGAAGATGTGGTCGTATCTTACCTGAGCTTCTTCTAGTTGCTCGGCATAAGCCGCATCCCCGGGCTGTAGTGTAGGATCCGTGATAAAATCGGCAGGTACTAATTTATTACGCGCCAACCTCCACAATCGCTGGATATTAACTTGACTTTCACCGTGAACATCCAAATATTTAGAAATTACGTTATGCACCATTTCATGCACGAACACTTCTTGTGATGACATCCGTAAGCCAGCAGACACAAGACGACTGCCTTCGGGCAATTTGGCATCCACACCATGACCTACATAAACGCTGTCTAGTGTTGTTACACCGATAGATTGAACACCACTCATCTCTTTAACTTTCAGAGTGAAATCAGTTAGCTGTGCATTAACAATCGTATTCAGCACATTCAACAACTGCCCTCGATGTTCAGGGGTTGCTTGAACAGTGCCCTTGTTCTCCATGCTGTTGAACACTTCAACAGAAGACATCGCATCCACTTTAATGTGATCTTCACTAAACGATCCCATAAACTCTTCGGCATCTAACGGCGTAGATTTGAGAGGTTCAGGAGCTGCATTACCTTTCTTGTGCGGTGTGCGGTACCCGCCATTTTCCATGTAATACTGGTTCCACACTTGAATGCCATCAATCTTTTGACGCTTGGCGCTATAGACTTCTTCTGAAGTTTTCTCTAATTCATCAAAGATCTCCTCAGCTTTCTTGTGCATTCCATACATCTTTTTAAAATCAACCTCAGACATTTCACCGCTTTTCTTAGCAGATAAAATGAACTCTTTGAATTGCTTATTAGCTTCCTTGGTTCGCTCGGAAGCTACAGTAAGTAAATCATAGTTGGTCATCACTTCCGCAAACGCTTCGTTAATCAATTCGTGTGCTTCTGTAGTACCTAGCACCCCAGATATAAAAGCGTCGTGTACGTTCAGTACATCCAGCTTTGCTAGTACCCTCTGCATGATAGAAGCATCTAGGTGGTGAATCATAAGTACCATTGCCCTTACACCCGGGTTCTCCATCTTGTAGCTATAACCATAGCCACCCATACTCTTGACACCGCCTCTGTCCACTCTATCCACACCATCTACTCTGGTGACTGTGTTTTTCACAGCACGCTTGAACTGAGTGCGTACCTTAAACGCTTCAGAATAATCAGGTGATAGCTTGGTTTTAGCTATGGCAATACCGCCTTCAATTTCTTGTTCAGTACCCTCTGACAAGTATGAAGGAAGTGCAGGAAAGCTTTTTTCCATGTCTTTCTTTATTTGCTTTTCTTGCGCTAAAGTTATCTCAAATGTGCTGGCATACTTAGCACCATACTCTTTACGCATCTGGGCAATTAGCTGTTCTTTTCTGAATCTAAACTGTTCGTTGTAGAGTGAAACGAGCATACCCATTGCTTTGTTGGCAATCTTTGAGTTTTCTTTGAATGTGGCAAACTCTTTTTCTATTGCTTTAACTAGTTCACTACCATACTTAGTTTCCACGAACTCTGCCAAGGCAGAGAATTGCTCAGCATTAACCCTAAACTTGAGCATGTCCGCAGGGGTTACCTCTTTAGTATCAGTATTTTTAAGTAAAGTTTTATCTTGAGTTAACGCAGCGATAGATTTGATCACTTTCGCATATTCAACACGGCCAGCTTTTATATCTTTTTTACCTATGTTTGCAGCATTTTCAAGCTTATCGAAGATACCCTCCATTACTGCAGATAGGAGATTGTTTTTGAGAGCTGCAGGCCCCGAACCATAAATGAACTGGGTAACTGGTTGTTTCGCAAGTGAACGACCATCTTTGGTTACTTTGCCATCTTTATCTATGGCGGAACCTAGGACTTCCTCTATACCCTTCATAGCTGCTTTTTCTTCTTTACTCCACAACAAGGAAGCAGTGGATATTCCTTTGTACCAGATCGTAGTGAGTCTCTGGTAAACATCCTGTAGTTCTGGAGCCGCAGCATCGGAACCATCTTCTTTGTAAGAAATGCCTCCACGCAATACTGTCTCCGCAAAGATGTTACCCATGTTAGCTGCTAGCTGAAACGCTGCAATGATGGGGCCGTTGGTTTTGCCATCCACCTCAAGAATAATGTCAGAGGTAAAGGTAGGTCTTCCTGCATTCTTGGCAGCCTGCCAGCGAGCAGCATTCACCATGCTATCTAGGGCAGCCATCGTAGGTCCAACAACATTCAACCCACCCATCACAGCTTCTTGGTAAGCTTTTACATCTGCCTCACTCGAAGGCTTATTTATCAAAGCGGACTCAATAGCTTGCAAAGCTTTTTGCATGTCAGGGTGATAGAGTATTCGTTCATCCTTAGCACCTTGCTTGGGTGCTACTTTAGAGTTCAGTTTCTCCAAGGATTCCGTAGCTTTCTCTATCTTCATGTCAAAGTTAAGAGCCAACCCAAGCTGAAACATACGCATGGTTGTAGCGTCGTTGAGGTCAACTTCGGCATCCCAGCTCTGCTGTTTAACAGCATGGCGTATAGTCTTGTCCCCTTGAGGATTCATGGAACTCTTGTTACCTATACGAGTCATCGACCACACAGACTGTGCATAGTAGAATGGTGAATTAGCTCCACTATCACCCTGCTCAGTTAAGTATTTGCGTAGATCAGTTAAATGATCGATTGCTCTACTGGCGTTTTCATTAATACTCTCAATACCTTCCCTTCTGTCCACATAGTAATTGGCCGGATCACCTTTATTGCCAGCCACTATTAATTTATTACTGTGACCCAGTAAGTCAAACATATCTAAGTTATCTACTTTGAGTGCATGAGGGATACTTTCTTGCTTCAGTACAACCTCCCGAAGCTCATCTACAACAACCTGCTCAGTACCCTTCATCACCTTATCGATACTATCAATAGTGGGTTTCTCTAATGATGGGAAGAGGGTGCTTCTTTCCTTATCGAACAGTTTCTTAGCCAGATCAGGTGCACTTTTATCCGTGGCTATAGCGATGGTAGTGTGCACTGACTTATACCCAGTATCCTGACGAACCCCGGATTTCTTCTTTCCCTTCACAGGAGCATTTTTAGCTAACCTGAAAAAAGAGATGTACTCAGTACTACCAACCCTGTCTTTATCTGTTGGATACTTGAGTTCATTAACCCGCTGATCGAATGATTCACCATTTGTCGCACGATCAACGAGAACTCGGAGTGCAACTCTATCCACATTGGTTTGCTTAGTTATACCCATATCGGTAAGTATCATTAACCCTGTTTCCCCTAGTGCAATCTGGAGATTACTCTCCATGTTCACACGAGCGGAAGCTTTAGGCGTAATACCTATACTGCTGTAGATGTCTTTACCTAAATCTTTAAAGATGTTCTGCGAAGGTACACCCGCATATCGAAGTAGTTTGTGCGCATTAGGTCTATCCAAGTAAGCGCCAGATTCAATACCTAGAATCGAACGAATATCATCCTCAGTGTTAAAATCAGTGCGTGGCCCTGAGGTGGCTACCCAGTTATACAGAGATGTACTCATGGAAGCCAAAATGTTTGGATCCATTGTGTAGGCGGACTTACCGTCCGCATCTACGGTTTCAATCATGAGCTGCTGTAGCACATACTCAGACATAAAATCCTTGTTAGGATCTTTGATTAGTGAGTTGAATGACTCTTTAACTTCAAGGTGAAAATCAAGTAAACCCTGTAGATAATCAATATATTCTTGCTTAATATTATCGCCTAGCTTATTTACTAATACCTCAGAATTGGGGTCTATTTTAGTACCAGTTGCATCTGAGATAGCATTAAATACATCTAAGGTAGTATGAAACACGCTACCTTCCTTAACACGCTTGGCTTTAAAATGATCCTTCACCCAATTCTTACTGATCTCATAGTAATACTTGGGGTCTGCTTTTCTGGTCTTCTTCTGCGCATCAGTCAGTGTTTCCATGTATGCAACAAATTCTTCATAGGTTCTGTTCTTCTTTAGTCCTTTAAGGAAACGAGCACCCAAAGACTCTTCGCTGGTGTTATTCTCCAGCTTTACATCAATGACGGGTTCTACCTCTTTTGTAGTCAAGGCTGAAGTCAGGGCCTCATAATTTGTCTGCCCCTTGTAAATACCCTCTTGCTTGATGACAGTACTAGCCCCAAAGCGCAGTATTTTAAGTGCTCTTTTTAATACTTCCAGTGGCTTAGATGGATTTTCAGAAACCGTGCTCTCAGCGGCCATCTCGCCCAGTTCCTCAACTAGCTGCAAAACCAAGTGTGCATCAGGGTTGCCTTCCCCGTACCTAGCTGCCCCACGCTTAGCTCGATCTTGCCTAGCAGTAGAATCCCCGGCTTGATCGGTAGAACGCATCCATGACAGTTCTTTAACCAAGAGAGGTTTAGCCTCTTCGATACTGATTGCACCAGAAGCAACTTTCTCATAAATACCAAATACTTCTTTTTGGCTTGCAGCTATAGAAGCTTCTGAAGGGGTCTTCTTGTACTTACCTTCGGTAGCAGTGATACCTAACAAATCCATGAGTATTGCTACATCGGAGTTCTCTGAAAGAAACTCACCAGTGGCAATGCCCTCGATCTTGGATGCATTTTCGATAACTTTATCAAAGTTACTCTTTATAGTTTTTACTGCCTTCTTGGATTGAGCAGGAGTTGTCTTACTCTCAGACTCTTCTTTCACCTTCTTAGCAGGTTTAGGTTTAGAATCCTTAGCTTCTTTGGATGGCTCAGCCAGTTCTACAGCTTTCTCTTCTTTAGGCTTTTCCTTCTCCACTTCCTTAGCAGGCTTAGCTTTTTCCTCTGTATCCCATGGCACATCATCAGGGCCATACTCTTCCTCTTTCTCAGCCATTGCATTTTTAATGTAAGCAATCTTAGCTTTGATTACGTCACCCTTAGAGCTATCCCTTTCAGCAATAGTGAGCTTCTTTAAAGCAAGCTTTTGAGCAGCTAACTGTTTAGGGAGCTGAACATCAGTGGCACCATCTATACTCTTCATAAAGGTGTCTACAAGCTTGATACCGGGCTTTTTAACAGGTTCTGGCGTAACTACCTTCTCTTCTACTACAGGTGTCTCTACGGCCTCTACAGGAGCTTCAGCCAGTACAACCTCTTCCTGCACTTCCACATCAGGGGTTTTCTTAGTCTTGGTAGCCTTAGCTTTCTTACTCTTAGCAGCTGCACCTCTATTACGCTTATCTTCTAACTGCAATCCAGCGTAAGAAGATCTGAGCGCATCGATCTCATTTTCCACGTTCCTAATCAGATTGAGATTGAACTCACCGTCTTTTAGATACAAACCTCTGTTCTGCATTCTCTCTATTAGGTCTGGGGAGAATGTTTCTTTGTTCTTGGCAGTGGTGTACACCTCTGCGAATAGCCGCCTCTTATCTTCTTGGCTTTTGATAAATTTGGCATAGGCAGCGAATGCTCTACGAATTTGAGTGTCATCACCCTTATTGATGGCTGAACGAATACGATCAGAGTGTTGTGGAATACCCAACACAGGTGGCTTACCGGGATCCTTCTTGGTGGCCGGGGTACCATCAAAACCAAAGAACACATCTTTATTAACATCCTGCATAGAAGAGGCATCTTCTTTTGCCTGCTGTACATGCAAAGCATAAGTAATTATTTCAACTTCCTCAGCAGTAAGGTGACCTCTTTTATTTTCAGCCAATTCTGCTAGCTCTTCTTTACTTCCTTTAGGGCCTAGGATAACTGAACCAAACACACGCTCTTTGGCTGTGGCTACCTCTTCTTCGGTAGCCTCCTCACTATTTAGCGTATCAACGCTAGCAGCGATAGGCTCCTCCTCAAAGGCTGCCTCTATATTCTTGTAAACATTGTGTATTTCCTTGACCCTTTTCTGAACAGTCAACATCTCTGCTTGGGCAGCATCATGCTCTTTGCTGGGATTAGGCAAAGTATCTAATTTTTCCCTTAGAACAGTTAATTTTTCAGTCTCATTTATGTATAAATCAAAAACAGCATTGCTGTTCTCTACCGCCTCTTCTTCCTCAATACCTTCTTGAGCATTACGCTTTTGATAAGTATCAGCCAATTTAAGGGAATCAAATCCCTCTACTTCTGGATCGGTGATGTTAGAGAAATCGCCGGTTTCTACAGCATTATCAAAACGTGCTGCATACACCTTTTCTTTCTCTTGTCTTACCTTACTTTCAAGTATCCCTTGTCTTACCTTGTTGGCGACAGTGAGTGGGGAAGCAATTACTTTACCACCGGCGGTCATCGTGGCTCCGGCACCCGCACCTATTACAAAGCTAGAGTACAATTCCTCAGGAGAGACATCCTCATTTTTTATCTTACCCTCTAGCACCGTTTGCGTTAATTCCGTAGTACCTTCAGCTATGCCTGTACCTGCTACACCAACCACAGGTTTGGCTAAAGTAGTTGTGCCCTTAACGGCAGCTCCAGCTACCGTTCTCAAGAAACCTTTAGAAGTCTCAGCGGCTACGGTGGCTGTCTCGTTAGCAGCCTCTATCGCAGCCTTAGCTGCCCCGCTCTTAAAGGCCTTAGGTGCAATGGCTTTTATAATTGCAAGGTCACCAATAGATTCAGAGGCAATCCAAAGCATAGTATTCTTTGCCATGTCCTGATGTTCTTCTCTTGATGGTAACCTGCCTTCCTCATTGATAAGGTTGTTCATTGCGTCTACATAAACATCCACACCAAATGCAACATTGGTTGTACCAAGTAATGCTTTACCTTTTTTACCGAAGAATGCCAGCGCTATCTGTGGTGCGTTCTCTAACGCATAACCGAGGGTTGCTGAAGGATGGTTAGCTAATGCCGTAACACCCTCATAAATAAGGTCTGCCATTGGAGCAGCACCAAGTTTAACGCCTTCGATTATATCACCGTCATCTATGGCAGATTTTGCTGCAGACAGCTGTGGTAATGCTTGTTGCACAGCGCCATTAAGATCCTCTGTTAAAAGGTCGATTTCTTCGGTGTTAACAATACCGCGAAGAGCGTCAGACTCACTAAAATGAGTACCAACTTCTTTAGCTGTTTTAAGTAGCGCATTCCCCTTATTTAGTGAATCCCAGTAAGATTCCCCATCAATTCCTTTTGTATTGTAGAGATAATTCTCTTCCTCTAAAGTTACAGGGGTATCACCAAACTTCAGGTTTGCCTCGTTACGGAGGTTGTTGGCTTGTTCTTCTGTTAATCCACCTGCGTTTAACTCAGCATCAATGGCGGTGTTACGCTCTTTAAGTTTTGCTTCTTTGAGGTATCTTGAATAAATTTCAGTGGCTTCAGTAGGTACTTGAGCCAACTGATAGCTGGCCATAGCTGTAGGGACTAGAGCAGCAACTTTATCCACGCCACGCGCCACACCTTTGACGACGTGTGCACCCATGTTAAGAAAGGAGTCCGGGGAGCTGGCCCAGTTATTTTTACTAGCCTCTGCCTCTGCAGAGAGCTGAGCAAAGTCTTCAGCCTCTTGATGCTGCAAAGTAGCACTAGCGGCCAAGACCGCTTCTCTGGCCCTAGCGGAAGCAGCCTCCAATTTATTAAGATTAACATCACTATCAGGAACAGCAGGACTTAGGTCGTCCAAGGTTACAAAAGGATTAGCACTTTGCTGAGTCATATCATGTTCCTATAGTGTATTAGCGATTATTGGCTCGGAAACTATTGTCTGTTATTTTGTAGTAGGCATAAATCGCTTTCTTAGATGCGTTATTACTGTTGATTAATGCCAGCTTGTGTTCCGCCATCTGCGCGTCATAGTTGGCTGTGAGGGCAGCCGCCGCTGCTTCAGCTTTCCCACTTCGATTCAGTTTTATCTCGTTGATTAGTGCATGTTCAAATTTATCTTTAATTATGCCTGCATCTGTAAAGATACCATTGGGACGCATTTCACTTGCTAGCACATATTTTATTTGAGTAGCTGTAGGTTTGTAAGCTTTACCATCCGGGCCCTTCAATCCAGATGCCTCTATTTCGGTGACATACTGCTTTAGCGGAGTGCCACCGGTTACCCATAGAGCCCACTCAGAATCTTTACCGTATTTCTCTATAAACTCTGGTAATTTTGTATCAGTGTCATAGATGATAGAGGGATTACCTGCTGTAGGTATATCAATTTTTGCAAGATCCCTAGCATAATCGGAGCTTAGCCTTTTAGTAAGGTCATCGAATTTCCCCTGATTGATTAGGACTTCCTCAGCCACATCCGCTTTAGCATTCGCAGGGACATAGTTAGATGCCTCATACCCTTTCCACACTGCAGCAGTAGCTGCAGCCATCTCCTCAGATGTTAGATTAAGGTTGCTGGTTGCTGCCTCAAAATCCTTAATAGTATCTCCCGGAGGATTCCCATTTTGGTTGCGCATATAAGCGCCTGAGATTAATTGATCCAGCTTAGCTACCTTCACCTCATTTTGCATAGGGGCAGTATCTACGAAATTGTTAGCATTCGCATTAAGAAACTCTTCAGATCCTTGTACATCACCGCTAGTGAGTAGCTTCCTAAACTCCCTAAGTAATGGAGCCTCCGCTTGTGCTTGAAGAATCCCCTGTTGGGTTAGCATATTTTGATTACGATCGAAACTGGTCTGTTGATCAGCAACAATATCGTCATCGCGCTGCTCAAGGGCAGTTCTAACCTGTCCCATATCTACTTGATGACCATACTGCGCCTTGCCTG
>ERZ767114.230-NODE-230-length-35871-cov-6.228055_pt1 | contig 35871 bp, 60 predicted proteins | sample MGYA00374952_ERZ767114 | MGnify/ENA primary metagenome ERZ767114 (study PRJEB28939, sample SAMN06267156) | marine metagenome | isolation source: Columbia River Estuary | place: USA:Columbia River Estuary, USA | collected 2012-05-05 ... | reverse complement strand
TCTTCGGCATTTGCAATCATTTCTGTGTCCTCTCCCCAATCTTTATATTTTTCTTGGGAACGGAAGTAGTTTACTCTGGTGTGTACCTCAGCGTATTCCTTACCGCCTTGTACCTTAATTGTATTTAATTTATTTGTCATGATTAAAATATTCTATTTTTTTCGTTCAGTCTTCTATTATAAACCTCTACAATGCTCTTTGCGGTATCTGTGGTGTTTGGATAAACATTAAGTTTATATTTCTGTAATTGACTTACAAATCTTTTTATATTAAACTTTTCGTTAGACTTCACAACTTGCGTTAAAGCTTTTACAAACTTTGAAGTGTTAGAGTATAGTGGCATATAAGGTTCAATTTCTGATATCATTTCTTGAAGTTGCTTTCCCTTTTCATAATTAAATTCATACCTACCTTCCCTTAAAGTATTAGCCCTGTAGGATGTCTCACAATATATGTCTACTAATGTGTTCGAGCCAAGCTTGGTGGTGTTATTATCCATCACTTCTTGAAGCTGAATGTAGTCTGTAATACCTTTAGAGGCATAATGATTCACATAGTTTTTAATAGTCCACCCTCTTCTTACAATATTACATGGTATGATGTCGTCTTCGGAAGCACCGCTTTTGATTTTTGCATACACCGGTAGGTTCAATCTTTTGAGTGCCTCAAATCTGTGCTGACCATCTATAATCTGCCATTTTTCATTTATCGTTATCTCCTCCAATAAACCATTTAACTCTATGGAATACATTAGTCTTTTAACGTGGTTTTCATCAAGATTTCTGTTACTGTTGAAGTAGCTAAATCTTTGGTAGTGATTGCTTTCTATAAATTTAATTTTCATGTTGATTTAATTTTTGTGTTATTTTATAATATTTGTTTAAGGTTTCTTTTCTAGTATTTTTTAAAAATTCAAGGTAACGAGCATTGTTTCTGCCATTTATCTCTTCTTTTATTTTAACCTCAACAAGTTTTAATTTGTAGGTGTATCTGTCTAACGCAATGGTTAGCACACCCTTACTCCACCCATGCTCAAAAAATATTTCATATTCTTTTTCGCTGAGTTCATTGTAGTAGTCTCCACCTTTTCCCGTATTGTAAATGACGACAGACTGGTCTTCATCATACTTTACGATTTTTATTCCATGAGATAACCTCGATAAGTAACCATCACCATCTAAATTAGCAACGTTGTTATCATTCAAAGCGTCCTCAAATACTTGGTGAAGTTCACTATACATTCACAGAAACTTTCATTAGTCTTGTGACTAAATCATTGTAGTCGCTGTCCCCTTCTATTTTTTCTTGCATTTTTCTTATACTCTGGTATATGGTAGCGTGATGCATATCAAATCCAGATTTACTCATAAATTTTTGCACTGTAACAATTGGTATCCCCTTCTTGTGGCTTAAATAAAAGAAGAGCTGACGCGGTTCTGTTTTCTCCACTTTCTGCCCTTCACTAAAAATAAATTCTTGATTTACTCCAAAGTGCATGGTTATATTGTCGATGTAGGATTGTAATATATGCTCGTTCATTTTAAAAAAATTTTACTAGCTAATGAAACCATGCTAATCACGTCTTCCTTTTTGGAAGGTCGCTCTCTATAAGAAGGCTTTTGTTGTAGCTTAAATTCCTTTGACTGGTAGTCATCGTCAAGAAATTTTAAAAATATATTTTCCATAGTTTATGTTTTGATTTAAACAAATTTACAACAAAACTACAAAACAACCAAATAAAAAGAATAAAAAAAAGAGAGACATTTCTGCCTCCCTCTTCGCTCATGGTTTTCTCCATACATTGTAGGGGTATTTGTATCTACAATCCCAAAGGTCTCTTACCAGTCCTTTGTCTAAACACGCAAGGTGTCTTGATAACCTTACCACATAAACTTCATGTTGACTTACTGGATATCTTCCCAAATCATAACCTTTGATTTTCTTCTCTTTTATGAATCCTCTTTTACTCAAAAACTCTTCATAGGTTGGAGCGCCGTTCGGCATATCTCCGTTGTTTAGAGAAATGTTCCAGAGTTCATCCCTTACGGATTTGTAGTCTTGGTTTGTCGAAATCGCTAAGGCTCTTACAACGCAATCTCCTACTCGGTCTTTTTTATACTTCATCTGGAAGTATTGATGACGACCGCCATCATCATAAACATACTCATGTTTCATTTGTGTTTGTTTTTGTGTTAGTCAATATTTCAAAGAACTTAATCTTTCCATTCAAACTATAAAAATAAAATGAAACTACCAAGTTTTTGCAACATTTTAACATAACTTTAACATTTCTTGTTACATCTGTAACATTTTGTTATAAAAAAAGGGTAACATTTCTGCTACCCCTTTCCCTTCTTTAACAAACAAACTAACAACTATACTAAGGCATTACTAATAATGCTGCGTTATACATCCCTAAGATATAAATAATAACGGATACACAAAAATAAATCGCTATTTTTTTTAATGTCTCCTCTGATGTTCTTCCTTTTTCTTCCTCTATCGCTTGTCCAATATTCCAGTAGGTTCGTCCTTGATAATTTACTGGATGAATGGTCGCTCTTCCTTTGGTGTTTACTTTTCTTGATTTGATTAATAAGTCTCTGAGTTCTACATCTTCAACTTTGTTGGCTAAATAATCAGTTTCAAAATTCATAATTAGTGTTTTCGTTAAGCACTTGTTTTCCCCCAAGTACGTTAGGGTTTCGCATCGCTTCCTTAAAAGTCTGCGCAATGGATTTGTTAAAATCTCGCACTCGCTCTCTATATTTTTTGTCGGTGCAAAACTTCTTCATTGCATGAACGTTAGTCTGTCCATGTTCAGTTCCATATTTTTCTTCGAATTGTGCTATCTGTTTTAGTTTAACATCTAACATCTCTTTCGTTAGTTTCATAAGTCGTGCAAGTTATAATATTTCTTTTAAATGGTTTTTAAAATGTTTCTTCGCATCGTATAGCGAATAATATAGGTATCTGCGCTTGAGTGTTCGCTCGCCAATAATGGCGGTTAAAATAAGTTCTCCGCCCCTACTTCTGTCATGGTAGATGTTAATATCTTCCACCTTATCTTATGTATTTTATTATTGATTTGTTTACTTCAATAACTACAATGGAATCCTTAAATCTCCACTCAAGACCATACACTCTATTGTGTCTATCGTAATATATAGAGTCTGGACTTTTTACGTCATATTGTTTTATGTATTTATTAAAAGCCAATCCCCAAAGGATTTGCTCTTCGTGTCCTTGCCCTTCGTAGGCATCAACTTCCCACACCACTTCGGCGGTGCTTACGTCTGTTCCAATATCGCATTGTCCATAAATGGTATTAACTAATAGTACTGTAAAAATATAAATTATTGTTTTCATTGGTTTTATTTTAGGCGGTTTCTATGTTATCGTATAAACGATTTACTGGTTTTATTTCAATTCTTTTGTTATGTTTGTTTTTAGGTAATTCAAAAGGTCTAATAAAATATTTGTCGCAATTAAACCCTTCAATTCTTTTATCATGTTCTGATAGAAAATGTCCAGTAATCGGATGGATATTGTGATTCCAAAAATCATAAAGAGCTTTTTCTTTCGTGTTAATCTTATTCATGACATTCATAACAAAGAAGTTTTTGGTCGTCTGTAATTTCATAATCAGCAATCAATTTTCCACATTCATCGCAATCCCAAGATTGACATTCTTCACACATATACCCTTCTTTCTCGACATCATCTATTCCACTAGAGATACACGCAGACATTCTGTTGACAAATCTACCACTACCAAAACTGGTATCATGTCCACACGATACGCAGTTGTTTTCCATGTTAATTGTTTTCATCTTCTAAATGTTTGGTTAATTTTTCGTCTATCCAGTCATGACCACCATTCTTATCCATGAGGTCATCATAAATCTGCTCCTGCAACATATCAGACATTTTCTGTTCTAATTGTGGCAGTACCGCATTTAAAAGTTCACTGGCATCAGTCAAATTCAAATGTTTTTTGAATATGTCATGGTTTTCATCTACTTTATTTTTAGACATTTTTACTATGTCTTGTGGTGTTATGTTGATTGTCATAATATTTATTTTAAAGTTTATTATATTTTCTCATATCTTCAAATACTTGTTGTATCACGTGGTCATTGTCGCTTTCTTTTATCGTGCTTACAAGCCAAGCTATCTCATCTTTTGGGTCTGAACATTCTGTCAATATCCAATTAGCATATTTATATGCTTGTTCTTCTGTTACTATCATTTTATTAGGTTTTTTAATGAATGAAAATCAGTACCAAATAATGTTACGTGTTTTTCTATGTCCATATTTTCTACTATCTCTTTTCCTATTTGAAGTATTTCATCCTCAAGAACATCGTTTTCTATACATGAATCATCGGCATTATGTACTTCTATTTCATCAATGCCATCTCCATTGTAGTATGTAGAAGATACTTTGTATTTTTTTCCTTTATATTCAAAATCAGCATTTAAATTTAAGGAATAGGCATAAGCCTCTTGAAAAGTTATGTTGTATTTCATTGTTTGTTTATTTAAATTTCTGTTTCATGCTTTTGCAATCATCAGGCAGAATTCACATTCCACTACAGAGGGAGGATCCGCAAAGCGGATTCCTCCCATTGGTTCAATTAAAGTCTGTTATAAAATTCTTTTACTATCTGTTTACTGGTATATTGTTCCGCTACCATTCCATTCTCAATCATTACTTGAGCCTCCTTGAGCATTTCTTTTGGATTGTTTTGCAATCCGCTCAATTCTTCAAAGATGTAATCGCTTGTAATTGCATCTACATAAATTTTACTTTCTACTGTCATAATTATTTGGTTTTTAAATTCATTTGCAATCTATAAAGTTTATATAAAATATGCAACATTTTAACATTTCTTTAACGTATTAGCTCTTTTATTATTTGGGTGTTTAGTGTTCCGTACTGACTTTCCTTTAAGATTAAATAATTTATATCCTCAAAGGTTGCCCTTCGTTCGCTCTGTCTTTTTAGTGCTAATTTTATTCTGTTTATTTCGTTCATCGTTTTTTAATTATAATATTTTCCGTTTGTTTCAATTATGGTTTTACCAAATAGGGTATTTTGAATTTTTATTATCTCGTTCATCGTTTAATTTTTTAACGTAATTTGTAATAAATTTCTTTCTTTTTTTGTCTATGTTGTAAACTATTACTTCCTTGTTTCCATGAACATGTCCCTCCATAGTTTCCCTACTCCATGCAATAGAAAATTCTTTTGCTTGCTCGTATGTTTCAAAAATTAAAGTTGCTTTTTCTGTTGTCATTGTGTTTTAGGTTTTGTATTAATACATATATAAAAAGTTAGTTTCGAAAAAGTCTTTTAATGACCAATCTTTGTTAATTTTATTGTTTGTTACGTCTTTACTTGTTCCATCAAACCAGTCTAAAAACCAGTATTCAATTTTTTGAATAGGTCCATTTTTGAAGTCTGTATAAATTCTAAATTCCTCAGAAGGACCACCCCAAGAAATTTGGAATCTCCAAAAATCCTCTTTTTCTTCTTCTTCGTCATGCTCTACATAATCAAAGCCGAGCCCGTACTCGCTCAAACCTTCCATTAAATCTTCACAATGGGCAAAATCCCCCGAGCAGGTTAAAATTTCGTTTAAATCTTCGATTCTGTTTGTGTAGCTTTGCGCAATTCTTTCGGCGCATGTTTTGTCTTTTGTTGTTGTCATGTTATAGATTTAAATTAATACTGTTTTTTACCACCAAAACCCCGCCAATGGGCGAGGTGTTGAACTGGAGCGGAGCGGTTTTTATCTCTCCTTTGCGATGGCGTTTACTTGGTCACAAGTTGAGCACCTGAAATCTCCGTCCTCTGTTTCTGTTATGTCTTGGATTTGTTCCAGTAGTTCCTCAAAGTTGTCGTCTTGATACATTGCCATAACTTTACATACTATTGCAAAAGCAAATTTAAATTCTCGTACGTCTGTTATTTTCATTTCCTCAGCTATTTTTAAGGTCATTTGCTCCTGAGGTGAAGTAATCGAAATTGTGCGTTTTGTTGTTTCCATGTTGTTTATATAAATTTAAATTCTCTAATTACTTTTATTTGTTTGTCGGGACTGGTAGACGTTAATTTTGTAACGTTGTAGCCTCTGCAAGTATATGAACGCTCAGCCGTTTCACTTCCTCCTAAACTTCTAAACCATTTCAAAGTTTCGGTCTTTGTTATAAATTCGTAGCGTTCGCGCGGTATTACTTCAGTAGTTATTTCATCCAATAATTTAAAGGTATTTTTTGGACTGGTGTTTTTTGATAGTCTTGTTTTTGTCATTGTAATCTGTTCCATATTGTTAATTTAATTGTTAATAAGTGCAATGTATAAATTTTATTTTATACTGGCAAATTTTTGTTTGTTTACCACCAAAAGCCCATCAATGGATGGACTGTTTTAACTGGTGGAGTTGGTTTAATCTTCTTTGAAGTGTCTATCTTCAATTCTTCCCCAAAATCCAAGAAATTGTAGTTTCCCTAGTATACTATGAAAATCTTTTTTTATTGGTGAATTAGGGTTGATATCATTTTCTAAAAGTGATACACAGTAAGCAATTATATTTTTTTCTGATTTTGTAAATTTCATAATTTTATAGATTAGTTATTAAAATATTCTTGTACTTCCTTAGCGTTCCAGTGTTCAGCGGTTAAGCATTTAGATAATGACTCTTTAGCCTCCTTTAAGGTAAGACCTCCGCATAAATAATCGCTGTCAATGTTTTTATAAAAATGCCATGTATCAATGGTTTTAGAGATAAAACCTATTTTTGCTCCGCCCTGGTAAACGTGATAAACCTTTTCCGCTTCATCGCATCGCGTTCCATCGGACAGATAAAAACTATACTTTTCAATTCCTCTTTTATATGTTATCATAATAATGTTGTTTAATTGTTGTTAATTTGTTGCAATGTATATATAATAAATTTAACTGCCAAATATTTAGTAAGAAATCTTAAACGCCTTTGTTTATAGGGGGTCGCGCGTGGTGTTGGTGGGTTGTTTGTTTTGTTTTGGTGGGAATTGGCGAGGGGTAAAAGGGTTGCAGTTCTTTTGTAATCCCTTTAATACTTTGCTATTCACTCTGTAAAATGCTGGAGAAATCCAGCGCATGCGCTCAATATCCCACGTAAAGCGGAGAGCGTGAAACGTAGGAGCGGGGGAGCGGGAGCGGAGGCGGTGCAACTGGACGCACCACCACCAGAAAAAGCCTAAAAAATTGGAGCGGGATTTTTTGAAAGTAACCCCCACCCCAAAAAAACAAATCGGTTTTCTTTTGAGGGGGCAGCTGGTGATATGTATGTATTACCCAAACACTACATACGTCTAATAATTTTTATTACCTTTGTATATGGAAATAGAAATCCACAACAGATTAAAAATAGGTTTTGCATTTGGCTGGTCTTATTACTCCAGGGACAGGGAGTATGATTATTCTGAGGTTACTATTTATTTAGGATTAATAAGTATTAAAATAATATATTAAGATGAACGGACTAACAGTAAAAAACGGAAGACTTGTAAACGAAAGACCGGACGGAATGACGGGTATTCAACAAGCTGCTAATATGAAAAGAATTATAACAGAGGACCGCAAGATTAAAATGATTGCAGATGGAATCGAAAGAGCGGAATCTATGAAAGAATTTAGAGGCTTTCTCTAAATGTTTAGTTTTATGTTGATGGATGATAAGGTAGCTACGGCTACCTTTTCTGTTTCTGGTACTGTAGGATGTACATTAAACTTGAACCAAACAAGCTGTAATTATCTATATGGTGTTGTTTTACTACTATTAGTGTTGATAGTGTGTCGAAAATGTGTTGGTTAAGTTACTGACTATCAGGTCGCTGTTGAAAATGTTAATTATATTTATTAATTATAATAATAATAATAATAATAATAATATAATATATATATATATATATAGGGGAAATTTATTTTTAACATTTTGTATTTAATTGAAATTAGTATACCTTTGATATAAATTAAATTCAATCATGGAACAAGGAGGATACACGCCAAAAGAATTACATTTTGCGCAAGAGGGACAAACAAAACTTATAGAGGGTATTAATAAGATGGCCAGTGCTGTGAAAAGCACATTAGGTCCAATGGGTAATACGGTGATTATAGAGTCACCAGACCATACTCATGGGATTACGGTTACTAAAGATGGTGTTACTGTTGCTAAGTCAATTGCACTTATAGACCCGGTAGAGAACCTTGCGGTACGGATGATGCGTGAAGCGGCAGACCGAACGGCGACCCTTGCGGGAGATGGTACAACTACGGCGATAGTTCTTACGGAGTCTTTAGTTTTATCGGGGATGAAGAACATAAAGAAGGGTGACAACAAAACGGAGATACTACGAGAGCTTTTAACGGAGACCAAAGGCGTTATTAAGGAGCTCAGTAAGATGAGCAAACCTGTAAACAAAAAAACATTAAGTGACGTGGCTTGTATATCGGCTAATAATGACAGTCACATAGGAAAAATTATTGCCGACACTTATAATAAGGTGGGCGAAAACGGGATAGTGACGGTAGAGCGTTCACAGAACTCTGATACTTATAGCGAAACTACCGATGGGTTAAAGATAGATAGAGGGTATAGCTCTAATCTTTTCATTAACAACCAGAAAAAGGATGAGTGTATATTGGAGGATGTACATATATTAGTTTCAGATGCAGAGATATCAAACCTTCTTACGATAGAGAACGTGCTCAAGCCTATTATCCAGGACAATAAAAAATTACTAATAGTAGCGCCTTGTTCTACTAACGTCATAAATACCCTAGCGGCAAATGTGATGAAGAACAGCTTGAAAATTTGTAGCATCACCCCTCCCTCGTTTGGCTACAAACAACATGAACTAATGCAAGATATAGCTCTTGCCGTTGGCGCTACTTATTTCTCAGAAAAGACAGGTGACGATTTGAGTATTGTAGAGTTTAAAGACCTAGGCCATGCCTCTAAGGTTATAGTAAACCAAGACTCGTGTATTGTTATTAAGGATAAAAAAGAAAAGTCTAAAACAGTAGACACAAGAGTGGAAGAGTTGTGGGGAGCGCACAAACTTGCCAATAAAAAACCGGATAAGGATTTTATATTGTCGAGAATTGCATCGCTTACAGGCGGAATTGGTGTTATATATGTTGGCGGTAACACCGACCTAGAGCAAAAGGAACTCTTTGATAGAGTTGACGATGCAGTCTGTGCGGTGCGCTCGGCTTTATTAGAAGGGATACTTCCTGGAGGAGGACTGGCACTTTATTTTTTCCATAAGAAATTAAAAGATAAAATCATTAATCAAGGCGCAGGGAATAAAAAGTCAAAATCTAAAAAAATTGCTTACGCAATTTTAGCTGACGCTCTTCGTTCGCCACTAGTTCAAATATTAGCCAACGCAGGGTTGAAGGAGTCAAAAATATATCCTCCCGAAAATGTTGTTTTAGGGTTAAATGGTTATGATGTAAAGAACGAGTGCTATGGGGATATGATAAAAATGGGAATTATAGACCCTATGAAAGTTACAAAGTCGGCACTGCAAAATGCTGTATCGGTTGCTATAACTATTTTGTCTACTGACGCTATAGTAACTATGGCAAGAAGCTATGAAAACGGATAAATTCCAAAAGGAATGGAAAAATTTAATAGAACACTTTGGATTGTTAACGGTAACTTTTTATTTACAAGATTTTAAAATTTATAAAATGATAAGAACCGATATTACTTATAAAGATGTTTTTGAGGAAATAGCATTACTAAAAAAAGAATTAAATTAATGCCATGGCAGGAAATACTTACTGTAATTATTGTATGGGAAATATTAAAAAGAACTTTTAAATGAAACCAATAGGAACTAATATTGTAATCAAAACCATTGAAGAAGAAATAAAAACTTCTTCAGGATTGTTATTGTCTTCAGACGATGCCAACCAGCTAAGATACAAAAAAGGAATTATAGTAAAACCAGGGACAGAGGTGACTGTAATAAATGAAGGTGATGAAATATATTATGATAAGAGAGCTGGATACACCATGCTTATTAATAACGAACCTTACACGATTATTTCTCAGAATGATGTCGTTGTTGTTTTATAAACTTATTCATTTCTATTATCATATTGCGATATACTTTATCTGAATAACAAACATTCTTAGCAAACATAGGGTTATGTGTATTGGAGGTAGGAATCTCTTCCCCTTCTAGTTTATTATACACAGACTTAATTAGTCTTTTTGTTTTATAAGAAAGGCAATATACAGTTCGTAGTCCGTTCTGACCCTTACGAAATTTTTCTATCCATCCTTTTTTTAGTAGTTTGTAAAATCTATGTTTGTCCCAGCTCAATAAATTGTCAAACTCTTTAAATCTACCTATGTCAAAATATTGCTCTGAATTTAAAAAAAGTAGCATATCTAGCTCTTGAGTATTCAAATCATATTTAGCTTTTATAAAGTATCGTATTACCCTCCAGTATTTTAAGTAGTCAGATTTCATTGAATTAAATTTAGTAAATTTGTACAAAGATATTTATAAAAATAACTATGGAACAAAATACCTATAAAGAAATAAGACATTACGCTGGAGCAGCTGGAATATTTTTAGTTGTAGTAGGTTTACTATTATTCTTATCTTTCAATCAAATACCTACAGAGAATAAAGATTTATTTGTTAGTATTGTTGGAGTTATATCCGGCTCATTGTCAGTAATTTTATTTACTATAATTGGTAGAAATCCAAATGAAGTTCAAGAGCTTAAAAGCGCAAACGAAAAACTTGAAGGACAAGTCTCGCAACTTATCCAACAAAAGGATGAGCTTGAGGCAATGTTAATTGAAATGCAAAAAGAAATAGTAGACAAGCTTTCTATTGCAGGTGTGTATTTTGAGTTAAAAGACAAAAATGGGAAAGTCGTTAAATCGTAGAGGAAAGTATAGTCACTGTACTAGAGCTCAAAAAAAAGGAAATAATAAACCTGCTAAAAGAAAATAAAATGAAAAAGAAACCAATAGACCCTAGTACATTTATCTTTAGAGACACTACAGTTGAGAAGTTTTTAAACAACATGAAGGCTAAAGATAAACCAGGAAAGAAAAGAGAGAATAGTTTTGAAGGACCCTTTGGAACTGGATTTGTAACAAAAAAACCTAAAACAACAGCTTAATTATGCCTACAGTAAAATATAAATGCATGGATAGTGGAAAGATGAAAACAAAATCTTTTCCATATAATGCAGTTGGAAAAGCACAAGCCACTGAGTTTGCAAAAACAATGAGGGGGTCTGTTAAAAATAACCCTACTAAAAAAATGACTGAAAGTGGCTACTAAAGGAAGAACAAAAAAGAAAGGGAATAAAATATGCTCTGCCGGAATAGCCTGGGCAAAGCGCACCTTTGATAAATATCCGTCTGCGTATGCAAACATGGCGGCAAGTAAATATTGTAAAGACCCTAACTATGGCAAAAAATAAAATGGATTATAACGGCATTGGCTTTTCAAACAAAAATATTGATAAGCTTAGCAAGAAACAAAAATATATTGCTAAACAATCTGGCAACCCTAATAAGATTGAAGGCTCTGACTTTACAGCTTTGAGAAAAAAATAATGGGCGAGCTCAAAAAATGGCGTGACCAGAAATGGGTTCGTATAGGAACGGATGGAAAGATAAAGGGTGCTTGTGGCACGAGCAAGAACAAAAAAAATCCAGACCGATGCCTTCCTTTAGCTAAAGCACAAAGACTAAGCAAGCGTGCGCTTGCTGCTACAGCCAGAAAGAAAAAAGCTTCAGGCGGAAAAAAGCAATTTGTTAGAAATACACGAACAGTAAGAAACGCATAATGGCAAAAAAATTCAAAGTACACAAAATGTTTAGTAAAACGGGTATAGTAAAAATTGCTAAAACAATGGCAGACCATAACCGTTTAAAAAAACAAGGTTATAATCATAAGAAAAAGTAAATGGCAACTCCTAGAAAAGGAAAGGCAAAAGTAAAAATTACCTCTACAGGTAAAAGAGTAAGCTATGGTCAAGCCGGTAGTGCTAAAGGCGGAGGACCAAGAGTAAGACCGGGTACTTCTAAAGGCGACAGCTACTGCGCTAGAAGCCTAGGTATCAAAAGACGATTAAGCAAGAAAAAACAAAACGACCCTAACACTCCAAACAATTTATCTCGAAAGAGATGGAAGTGCGTAGGGGCTAAGTCTAAAAAATAAGAAAGAAAAATATTAGTATCTTTGTAAGGTAAAAATTATCATTATGAAAAAGCAAGGTTACAATTCACGTTTAAACGAATCTTTAGGGGCTCGCAATGGAAAAAAATCTCAGTCTATGAAAGACAGAAGAGATGAAAGTAAAGCTATGTCCAAAAAAATGTATGGTCATGCATATGGTGCAGACAAGGGAATGGAATATAGAAGTGATAATTTACATTACAAAACTCATAAGCATTTAAGTTAATATGTCAAGAAAGGTAAAAGGTTTTAAAAACGTAGCTACGTCTATTGCTAAAAAACAAGGTATAAGCAAAAAAGCAGCATCTGCTATTTTAGCGTCTTCTACTAGAAAAGCATCTGCTAAAGCAAAACGTAAAAACCCAAAGTTAAAAAAAGTAAAATGAGAAAGTTATCAGCTTGGTTATTAAAGGGAGCTAATTGGATTAGTAACTTTTGGGAGAGATGTAAATGTAAATGGAATAAAGCTTTGTTAGTTATTTCCATGACAACAAAAAAATGTGACAATAATTTATGTACTTGTAAAAAATGAAATCAAGAGGGCTCGGAGATACGATACATAAATTTACAGTTGCAACTGGAATTAAAAAAATGGTGGACACTGTTGCTAAGGCAACAAACAGCGATTGCGGATGTGATGGTCGGCGTGACAGTTTAAATAGAATAGTACCTTATAAATAAAAAATTATGGCTTATCAAAAATTACAAGCACAAAGAGCTGCAGCAGTAACGCCAAGCGATACTGTAGACATACCAAGTATTTCAACTGACCCAGGGGCTGGAAGAAATAACGGATGTGTTCTTTTTGTTGGCACTGCAGGAAACCTGAGAGTACAAACAACAGGTGGAGATGACGTTACGTTTAACAACATCAATACTGGAGCATTTATTCCTGTACAAATTTTAAGAGTATATGCGACAGGAACTACTGCAAGTAATATACTTGCATTGTGGTAAAATATAAACTATGGGATTAGCAAATTGGATAGCAATAGCAATAGGAGAGAATTTAATTTCTCAAGCACCCCCTTTTCCAAGTGCTGATATAGTAAATGAATTAGGAGTGCAAATGATTAGCGAAGATGCATCCGCACAAGATTTAATAACAGAAGGACAATAAAATGGCAGTAAAATTTTCACAATTTAACGTAGGAGCAAGCGCATCTGATATTGATTATATCGTAGGTTATAAATCTACAGATAATGTTCAAATACCTATTGGACTTGTAACGGCAAATACTACTTATGCTGTATCTACAGCTCAAGATGGAGCAAACGAATCCTTAATCTTAACAGGAACAGGCCCTGCAAGTACAGATGTAATTACAATTACTGCTGGTAATGATATCACTTTAACTGATGATGGAGCAGGTAATGGATTTACAATTGCTTCTACAGTAGTAGGAGACACTTACACTCTTGGAACTTCTACGAATGGTTCAAGTGTAAATGTAAATCTTGATGCAGCGGCGGGAGCGGATAGTAATATAACACTAACACCAGCAACAGGTATTAGTATTGCTCAAGCAGGAGGTGTAGTTACTTTAACTAACACAGCTCCTGGAGATACATATACGTTAGGAGCTGGAGCAAAATCTGGAACTAGTGTTCCTTTAAATTTAGATGCTGCAACAGGAAGTGATTCAGTAGTAAATCTAACAGAAGGAACGGGAATAACTCTTACACAAACTTCAGCAACGGAAATTACTATAGCAGGAGCAGGTGGTTCTGTAATATATGTAGATTCATTTACAGGTAATGGAAGTACACTTACCTTTACAGCTTCTCAAACTATAGATAATGAAAATGACACTCAAGTATTTATAGACGGTGTTAATCAATCAAAGAGCACTTATTCTACTTCAGGAACTTCATTGATATTTTCAACAGCTCCTCCTTTAAATTCTAATATTGAATTAAATAATATTTCCTCTGTTTCATTAGTGTCAGTTCCCGATGGAGTTATAACTACAGCTAAATTTAGCTCAGGTACACTTGTAACTGAATCGGAAGGAATTGCAAATAATGACAATGACATTACAATACCCACCAGCGCAGCGGTTAAGGATTATGTAGATGGAGGCGTTTCTGTAATATCAGCAAGCACAACTGCGGTAAACAGAAATATTTATGTGTTAACAGCAGATTTAACATTAACTTTACCGGCTTCACCAACGGCAGGAGATTCAATTAAAATAAGTAACCGTTCAGCGGTTGCTACCTGTATTGTAGCTAGAAACGGAAGTAACATTATGGGTGCAGCTACCGATTTAACATTAGACAATGCAGCTGCAAGTTTTGAATTAGTATATACAGATGCAACAAATGGATGGGTAATAATAGGCCCACAATAAAATAAATAAATAAATAAATTATGAGTAATTTTTCAGATTTTTTCCCTGCAGCCGGCGGCGGTGGCGGCGGGGGCTTTACAAAACGATTAAAATACACGCGCCCAGGTTCAACTGGCGATGCAGATTTTGATAATGCAAATACTTACACTGTTAATCCAGCAACTGATTTAGGTTTAGAAGATGGGGCATCTTTAGGATATTTTATGGTAGGTGGCGGTACAAATAAGAACAATACTCAATATGGAGGTAATGGCGGCTATATAATACAAGGAATTGTTACAATAACAAATGCTTCTACTAATTTAACATTAACGCCAGCAGAAGCAGCATCTACATCTGTCCGAGATACTTATACCCATTCAACTATTACAGGTGGTATAACACTAACAACAGCCGATGGTGATAATGGAAACGGCTGGGGGGCGACAGGGGCTACGGGATATAGTGGTGCTGGTCCTGGAATAAATGGATATGGCGTAGGAGCCATGGCGCCAAATAGGGCAGGTGAACTTGAGAGACAGGGTTCATATCCTACTAGAAATGGTTTTGGAAGTGGCGGAAGTCAAAGTGGACGAGGCGGTGACGGAGCAATAATTTTGTTTTATTAAAAAATAAAAAAAATGGTAAAAACATACGTAAAAATAATAGACGGTAAAGTTTCTGCACATAAACAAAGTGTATTAGAAGAATCAATAAATTCCTTTAATGGACATTGGGTTGAAGCGCAAGATGAATTTAGTGTTGGAGATTTATATGATGAAACTAATGGTTTTAGTGTTTATACACCTACACCTGAAGAACTAGAAGCTGAAGCTAGATTATGGCGAGATGATGAACTTCAAGCAACTGATTCTATTGTAGCTATTACAGACCATTCTAATCACACAGCTTTAATGTCTTACAGAGAAGAATTAAGAGACTGGCCATCTACAGATGCCTTTCCAAACACTAAACCTATAAAACCCTAATCATGGCACTAACACAAGTAAACACAGGAGTAATAGCTGCTGGAGGTATACATACAAACAATTTAATTGATGATGCTGTAACAACAGGTAAGTTAGCTGCGGATAGTGTCACTAGTGTTAAGGTTGGCACTGAGTTTACAACAGCATCTGCTTTAACAGCAGCTGCTACTATAGATGTGGATTATACAACAGCTCAAGTATTTACATTAACACCTAACGCTAATACAACATTAAATATTACAAACCCCGTTATTGGAGTAGCTAAAACAATAATTGTAACTGGTTCAGGTGGAACTTATACAGTAGCGTATACAGTTGGTGGTGCTGCGGGTACATTTAATTTAATTGCAGGGGAATACGATGATACATCTGCTCTTAAAAACTTTATACAAATAACATGTGTAAGTGCTACTGAGTTTTGGTATTCAATTTCACAAATAGCAACATAGTATGTTTGGACAAGGTTTAAACTTTGGAGGTATTGCTGAAGCACCTTTTGTACCGGTAACCGAACAAATACAATGGCTCGTTGTTGCCGCCGGTGGAGGAAGTGGCTCTAATGCAGGCGGAGGTGGCGGTGCAGGAGGCTTAAGAACTTCTGCTGGCCCATCTGGAGGCGGTTGTTCTGCTGAAGGACTTGGAACTATTGCAGGCGGAAGGACTTATACTATTACAGTAGGCTCTGGAGGTGCAGCCGGCGGTGCTAATGGAGATAATTCTTCAATTGCTGCGACATCTTTTAATATAACATCAACCGGCGGTGGAGCTGGACGTCCATATAATACCGCGGGGACAAGTGGCGGTTCTGGTGGTGGTGGTAACCGATTTAGTGGTGCATCTGGTGGAGCTGGAACTTCTTGCCAAGGATATGCTGGAGGCAATGGAGGTGACCTTGCAGGCGGCGGAGGCGGCGGCGGAGCAGGAGCAGCTGGAACTAATGCAGTATCAAGCCCTAGAAAAGGTGGTAATGGAGGTAATGGCGTTCAAGTAGGAATAACAGGAACATCAACTTACTACGCTGGCGGCGGCGCAGGGGGGAGCTGGTATGGAACTGCACCAGCTGGTAATGCTGGTCAAGGCGGCGGCGGCGGTGGAAGTACTGATGGAACTCCTAATACCGGCGGTGGAGCTGGAGGAGACTCTCGTTCAGGCGGTTCAGGTGTAGTAATATTAAGAATTTCAACAAGCAATTATTCAGGTAATGTTACTGGCGCACCTACTGTTACAATTGACGGAAGTTTTACCATTATAACATTTACAGGAAGCGGTTCTTATATACATGCTAAAATTTAAATTATGGCACATTTTGCAAAACTTAATGAAAACAATGAAGTAATCCAAGTACTTGTTGTAAATAATGATGTTATTTTAAATGCTGATAATACTGAAAGCGAATACAAAGGAAAGGTATTTTTAAATTCATTATTTGGAAATGCAACTTGGATTCAAACTTCTTACAATGGAAACATAAGAAAACAATATGCGGGTGTTGGATATACTTACGATGAAACAAATGATGTTTTTATTATGCCGCAACCTTTTGCAAGTTGGACACTAGACTTAAATTACGATTGGCAACCCCCGACACCTTATCCAACAGATGGAGAATTGTATAAATGGAATGAAGAAAACCAAACTTGGGATTCAATCTGATGGAATACGTACAAACAAATAGCGCTCTTTTAGATATAAAGGTGGTATACCACATAGTTAAACCAAACAGCAATGTCAATTAACGATATGAAAATATTGGGAATAAATAGTTTAGTCTTAGGAATTTCTATGACGCATATAGATGTAATTTTAAAAATTTTATTACTTTTAGTATCAATTGGTTACACAATTCACAAATGGTACTTAATGTATGGAAAGAATAAGTAAACATATTACCCACAAGGAAGCTATACGCTCCAACACAGCTTTACGTTTAAATATAAGTAATATTCCAAATGATTACGAAACCTCTAATATGGTTGGTATTGCTACTCATGTCTTTGAGCCTCTTAGAGAATACGTAGGCGGACCTATAAAAATTAATAGCATGTTCAGGTCTGAAGATTTAAATCGAGCTATTGGCGGAAGCTCTTCCAGCCAGCACTGTCAAGGCCGAGCGATTGACCTAGACGATACCTTCGGACATAAGACAAACGCTGAAATGTTTAATTACATAAAAGATAATCTAAACTTCGACCAGCTTATATGGGAGTTTGGAGATAATAAAAATCCAGCGTGGATACATGTAAGTTATGTTTCACAAGAAGAAAACAGAACAAGATGTTTGCGCGCTGAAAAAATAAATGGTAGAACCTCATACAGGCAGATATGAGTAAACCTAAAAAACCTTTTAAAGAAACGGGCGTAGGTAAGTTTCTTATTGAAAAAGCTCCTTCCATACTTGGAATTGTAGGAGATGCCATTCTTCCAGGAAATGTTATATCGGAACTTATATCTGGTAATAGTCAGCTCTCAGAAGCTGATAAATCAATAGCTCTTGAAAAATTAAAGCTAGAGCGTGCAGAAATAGATGGAGTAACTAGGCGTTGGGTCTCCGACTCTAGAAGTCAAAGTTGGCTTGCTCGTAATATTAGGCCTTTAACATTAGCGGTATTAGTTCTGGCTTATGTAGGAGGATGGTTTATGGGTTTAGACACTGAAGATACTGCCAGTCTTGTTACATGGGTTCTTTGTGGATACTTCGGAGCGAGAACTGCAGATAAGATAGGCGTAAAATTTCCAGGCAAATAATTCTTATATTTGTATTAATTAATTCTAATATAATGAATATTCGTAAAATTTCTATTGGACCTGATTATAAGTCAGGTGCAATGCACTACTTAGTGGGTCAAGACATACTAGGAGGCTCACACAAAATTCATCTTATAAATCAAAACAAAGATACCGGAGGATTTATCGTCTGGATTGAAAAGGATAATGAGATATTTATGTGGAAAGAATTTAACACAATGATGCCTATTTCTATAGAATATAACATAAACTTTTAAAAATAAATGAGCACAGAAGATTTATTAGATAAATTCAACATATTACAAGAAAAGAAAAAAAATACAAATGACTGGATGGAGCAATTAGAGATACAAGACGAAATACATAGCATTGAAATGAAACTAAATGGAGTTAAACCTACAGATTCTAGCATAGACTGTGAAGGTTGTGGTTCATGAGGTCACCATTTTTTTTTATTGTAAAGCCCATAAAAGGTAAACGATATAACAACTCTAAAGAAATAGGTGGTATAGACTTTATAACAAGTACCTCCGAGGAGAATCACGAAGCATCAAACCGTCAAGGTATAGTCGTATCAACCCCTTTAGGTTATGCCGGAGAGATTGAGCCTGGAGACACATTACTTGTTCATCATAATGTTTTTAAATTTTATAACGACATGAGGGGTCGTCAACAAAGTGGTAAAAGTTATTTTAAAGATGATTTATTTTTTATAGATGATACTCAGTTTTTTATGTACAAAAAGAAAAACGAGTGGATATGTCATAATAAATATTGTTTTATAAAACCTATACCTGCTATTAAAACTTATATACACAAGCCATTCGCTGAAGAACCTCTTATGGGTAAGATAAGGTATATAAATAAAAAACTATTAAGCAAAGGCCTCAAAGAAGGAGATTTAGTTACCTTTAAGCCTGACACTGAGTATGAATTTAATGTAGAAGGAGAAAAACTTTATAGAATGTTTGACCATCATGTTACTATGGTTTTGTGAGAAATATGATTAAATGCAGCCAGTGTGATAAAACATTCCCTGGAGGATATGACTACAGGATGCATTGGGAAAAACATCATTTAGATTATGCTTTAAAACTAACAAAAGAAAATGAGCTCAGAAGAACTAAAGAAACAAATAATTGAAGCAGGCAGAAAGGCTGTTAAAGAGCTTATAAAAGTTGCAAAGGAAGATATTATAAAACACTCTCCAGAGGATGAGCTTGCGGCGGATAGGTTAAAAAATGCAGCTGCCACAAAAAAGCTTGCTATTTTTGATGCTTTTGATATACTAAATAAAATAGAGCAAGAACAAGAGGGTATAAATTTATTAAACAATACTGATTCTAAAGTAGAAACAAAACAAGGATTTGCAGAAAGACGCTCAAGATAGTATATATAAGGTTGTAAAGGATTATGTTCCTAAAGGAGTTTTGTCTAATAAGAATAGAGCTAAAACCTGGAATTACGGATATAATGAAAAATATGACTTTGTTGTTATTTCAAAAAACGGTCAAGTTGGAGATATAATAAAAATCTCTGGTCTATATATCGGACTTCCTGTTGCGCCTAAAAACACTAATGCTCGGTCAAACAAAAAAGAAGAGCAGTACTGGGAGCGCACTGAAATATCAAAAGACCTTTTTAAGATACACTCTATATTTCAATGGAACGAAATGCCTTCTGCTTTTAAATCCAAATGGGTAGATTATATAGAAAGGGAGTTTGATAATAGAGACGAGGGATATTGGTTTATGAATAATGGTGAACCTACATATATCACTGGCTCTCATTATATGTATCTACAGTGGTCAACAATTGATATAGGATATCCCGACTTTAGAGAAGCTAATAGGTTGTTTTTTATATTTTGGGAAGCTTGTAAAGCTGACAAAAGAAGTTTTGGAATGGTTTATTTAAAAATAAGACGTTCTGGATTTTCATTTATGGGTTCTTCGGAATGTGTCAATACAGGGACACTGGCAAAAGATGCAAGGGTGGGAATTCTATCAAAGACTGGTTCTGATTCTAAAAAAATGTTTACAGATAAGGTTGTTCCTATATCTAATAGACTTCCTTTTTTCTTTAAGCCCATTCAAGATGGTATGGATAAGCCTAAAACAGAATTAGCATTTAGAGTACCCGCTTCTAAGATTACTAAAAAAAATATGTATGAATCTGTTAACGAGGAGTTGACAGGATTAGACACTACTATTGACTGGAAAAACACAGATGATAACTCTTATGATGGAGAAAAATTACTTTTATTAGTACATGATGAATCTGGTAAATGGATTAAGCCTAACAATATATTAAACAATTGGAGGGTTACTAAAACCTGTTTAAGGTTGGGAAGTAAAATTATAGGGAAGTGTATGATGGGCTCTACATCAAATGCTTTAGATAAAGGAGGTAGTAATTTTAAAAAACTTTATGAAGATTCTAATTTAAAATCTCGTAATGCGAACGGTCAAACTAAAAGTGGAATGTATTCTTTGTTTGTTCCTATGGAATTAAATATGGAAGGATTTATAGATGTGTACGGTCACCCTGTTCTTAGAGCTCCTAAAGAAAAAGTAAAAGGAATTGACTCTGAATGGATTACTAACGGAGCTATTGATTATTGGGAAGCAGAGGTAGAATCCTTAAAGAACGATGCTGATGCTCTTAACGAATTTTACCGTCAGTTCCCTCGAAGTGAATCTCATGCATTTAGAGATGAGAGTAAGTCTTCTTTGTTTAATTTAACAAAAATATACCAGCAAATAGATTATAATGATTCGCTTATAATGGAGCATCATTTAACTAGAGGACATTTTTACTGGGAAAATGGAATTAAAGATACTAAGGTAATTTTTAGTCCTGAAAAAAAAGGAAGATTTTTAATAGGATGGTTTCCTTCTAAAAACTTGCAGAATAGAGTTATAAAAAAGAACGGATTAAATTATCCTGGGAACGAGCACATAGGAGCGTTTGGATGTGACTCTTATGATATATCTGGTACTGTAGGAGGCGGTGGCTCTAACGGAGCGCTACACGGAATAACTAAATTTAGTATGGAGGAAGCTCCTGCTAATGAATTTTTCTTACAGTATATTGCCAGACCTCAAACGGCAGAGATATTTTTCGAGGAAGTTTTAATGGCTTGTATATTTTATGGTATGCCTATACTTGTTGAAAATAATAAGCCTAGACTTTTATATCATTTCAAAAATAGAGGTTATAGACATTTTTCAATGAATAGACCGGATAAACATAAATCAAAGTTATCTAAAACAGAAAAAGAACTTGGAGGTATACCTAACAGTTCCGAAGACATAAAGCAAGCTCATGCAGCTGCTATAGAATCTTACATTGAAAAAAACGTAGGTCTAGATTTAGATGGTACATTTAGAAGCAAAGACGAGATGGGTAACATGTTGTTTGCCAGAACACTAGAAGACTGGTCTAGGTTTGACATAAATAATAGAACTAAATTTGATGCAAGTATTAGTTCTGGTTTAGCCATCATGGCCACACAAAAGCACATGTATCAAGTAGAGCAAAAACAATCAAAAATAAACCTTAACTTTGCAAGGTATACTAATAAAGGTAATTTAAGTGAATTAATTAGATAGATGAAGGATGTTACAATAGACATTGCATCTACAGGCTTTCCAAGTCAATTTGTTTCAGATGCTGAAAAAGCTACGGATGAATTTGGTTTACAGATAGGACAGGCTATTCAGTACGAATGGTTTAAAAAAGATGGAAACCAGTGTAGATATTATAATCAATGGCGAGATTTTCACAGGCTACGATTATACGCTAGAGGCGAACAGTCTGTAGCGAAATATAAAACAGAATTAGCAATTGATGGAGACTTGTCTTATCTAAATTTAGATTGGACTCCAGTTCCTATTTTACCAAAATTTGTGGATATTGTTGTTAATGGTATGCAGGGCCGAGATTTTAAGGTAAAGGCCTACGCTCAGGATGCTCTGTCTCAAGCTAAAAGAAGTAAGTACCAGGACATGATAGAGGGGCAGATGGCCGCTAAAGATATCTTAACTAATATACAGGAGCAAACAGGAGTAGACCCATTTACAATGGACCCTGACGACCTTCCGTCTTCTGACGAGGAATTATCTCTTTACATGAACCTTAACTATAAACCTGCAATTGAGATTGCAGAGGAAGAGGCTATAGATACAATGTTTTCAGAAAATCATTATAATGATATTCGTAAGCAATTAGATTATGATGCTACGGTTATAGGAATGTCTGTTGCCAAGCATGAGTTTTTGCCTGGAGCTGGAGTCCAAATATCTTATGTAGACCCGGCTAATGTTGTATATAGTTATACTGAAGACCCTCATTTTAAAGATTGTTTTTACTGGGGAGAAATTAAAACATTACCCATTGGAGAGCTATTAAAAATAGACCCTAGTCTTACTCGTGAAGACTTAGAAGAAATATCTAAATACAGCCAGAGCTGGTATGATTATTATAATGTATCTCAGTTTTATGAGAATGATATTTTTTATAGAGATACTTGCACTCTAATGTATTTTAATTATAAAACTACACAAAAGATAGTTTATAAGAAAAAAATACTTGAAGGCGGCGGCTCTAAAATAATAGAAAAAGATGACTCCTTTAATCCTCCACAAGAAATGATGGAAGAAGGAAGGTTTGAAAAAATAGAAAAAACTATTGACGTTTGGTATGAAGGTGTAATGGTTATGGGAACTAATATTCTTTTAAAGTGGAAGCTTGAAGAAAATATGGTGCGTCCAAAATCATCTTCTCAACATGCTATTCCTAATTATGTAGCTGCGGCTCCTAGAATGTATAAAGGTGTAATTGAGTCTTTAGTTAGACGCATGATTCCTTTTGCTGATTTAATACAAATAACTCATTTAAAATTACAACAGGTTATAGCTAGAACTGTGCCCGACGGAGTTTATATTGACGCTGATGGTATTAATGAAGTTGACCTAGGAACAGGTGCAGCGTACGACCCTTCGGATGCTTTACGATTATACTTTCAAACTGGTAGTGTTGTAGGTAGAAGCTATACTCAAGAAGGAGAATACAATCAAGGCAAAATACCAATACAACAGCTTACAAGCAGTTCAGGAGCTTCTAAGACACAAATGCTTATATCTAACTATAACCATTACTTAGGGATGATACGCTCTGTAACTGGCTTAAATGAAGCTAGGGATGGTTCAACGCCATCTACAGATGCTTTAGTGGGTGTTCAAAAATTAGCAGCATTAAATTCAAATACAGCTACCCGTCATATATTAGACGGAAGTCTTTACATATATCGTACTTTGGCCGAGGCCTTAACCTATAGGGTGGCTGATATTTTGGAGTATGCAGATTTTAAGGAGGATTTTATAAATAAAATAGGAAAGTATAATGTAAGTATATTAGGAGAAATATCTGATTTATACATTTATGACTTTGGTGTTTTTATAGAATTATCTCCAGATGAAGAACAAAAAGCAATGCTCGAACAAAATATTCAAATGGCATTATCTAAGGGTGATATTAATCTAGAAGATGCTATTGATATTCGTGAAATTAGAAATCTTAAACTAGCCAATCAATTATTAAAAGTTAAAAGAGTTGCTAAGCAAGAGCGTGATGAAAAAATGGCTATGCAGAAGCAGGCTATTGCGGCACAGCAACAGCTTAAATCTCAAGAAATGGCTGCTCAAGTATCTATCCAGAAAATAGAACTAGAGACTCAATCTAAGATGAAAGTAAAACAAGCTGAGATAGCTTTTGAAATAGAAAAGCAAAAAGCGGAGGCACAGCTTAAATCTCAATTAATGCAACAAGAATTTACTTATAATATGCAGATAAGAGGGATTGATGAAAATGCCTTGTCTCAAAGAGAAGAGCAAAGAGAAAAAGCAAAAAGCGATAGAATTAGTCAGCAAAATACTGAGCAGTCTAAATTAATAACACAGCGTAAAAATAATTTACCTCCTCAGAGTTTTGAGTCTAATGAAGATAGCCTTGATGGCTTTGATTTATCAGAGTTTTCACCTCGATAATGACCGTAATATTTTAACTAAATTTTAAATCAAATCAAATGGAAATAAAAGTAAGAGCAGTAGAGTCTGTAGAAGAAAAGTCAATGCAAGAAGTTGAAAAAGAACTTCTTGACAAACATGAAGAAAAATTAATTGAGGACGATAATCAAGCAGAAAAAACTCCTCAAGTAAAAATGGATTTTACTGAAGAAAAAGATAAAGAAGATTCTTCCGTAAAGGAAAATGATAAAGAAGAAGCTTCTGTTGAGGAGGTTGCAGAGCAGCCTTATGACTTAAAAGAAGAAGACGTTCTTTCATATATTGGAAAAAGATATGGTAGGGAAATTAATTCATTAGATGAATTAAATGCAGCAAGAGAGGAAACGGAAAAACTTCCTGACGATGTTGCGGCCTACTTTAAGTATAAAAAAGAAACAGGAAGAGGTATTGAAGACTATGTAAAATTACAAAAAGACTTCAGTTCTATGAATCCTGATAATTTGCTAAGAGAGTATTTAACAATTACAGAAGGTGAAGGTTTAGACCCTGAAGATATTGATTCCTTAATGGAGGATTATTCTTATGATGAGGAACTAGATGATGAGGCTGTAATTAAAAAAACAAAACTAGCAAAAAAAAGAACTATTGCCAAAGCTAAAAAATTCTTTAATGAGCAGAAAGAATTATACAAGCATCCACTTGAGTCAAGACCGGATGTTAATTCTGAAAGTAACAATGAAGAAATTTTACAGTATAGGCAATATTTAGAATCTGCTAAAACTCAACAAGAGGAAAGTGAGACAAAACGAAATTGGTTTATAAAAGAATCCGATAAAGTTTTTACTGATGATTTCAAAGGTTTTGATTTCGTGCTTGACGACAAAACAGTAACCTTTTCTCCTAGTGATGTACAGACAATTAAAAAAAACCAAGAAACACCCTTGAACTTTGTAAATAAGTACTTGGATGATAAGGGTTTAATTAATGATGCTGTTGGATATCACAGAGCTTTATCACTAGCAATGAATCCTGACAAATTTGCCAATTTCTTTTATGAACAAGGCAAGTCTGAAGCTACGGAAGATGTAATGCGTAAAACTAAAAACATAAATATGAGCGAGCGCAGAGCACCAGAAATAACTAATAAAGGAGGAATGACAGTTAAGTCAGTTAACCCTGATTCGGGACGAGGCTTAAAAATAAGAAGTATTAAACGAAAATAAATTTTAAAAATTAATTATTATGGCAGGAGCAGTTCAAGTGGCCCCAGGGTTCGCTTTACAACCAAGTGCAGAACAAGTACCATTGAGTACAAATTATATAAATAACTTCGATTTCTTAAATCAGTATCTACCTGATACTTATGAAAAGGAATTTGAAAGATACGGTAATCGTACCGTTGCATCGTTTCTACGTTTAGTAGGAGCTGAAATGCCTTCAAACTCTGACCTTATTAAATGGGCAGAACAAGGAAGGTTACACACTAAATATGTAGACTGTACAACAGCAGCAGCTGGACCAGTTACAGTTGCTCAATTTACGGTTAATGATGCTTTAATTCCAGGAACTGGAAGTATTGCTATCAGAGTAGGTCAAACAGTAATGATAACTGAAAATGCAGCTGGCTCTAACAATAAAGCAATTGTTACAGCTGTTTCTACAGCAAACGGTACTTTTGATGTAGCTTTTTACGAAGCAGCAGGATTTACTAATGCAGCAGCAGCTAATAAGTTTACTGTATTTATTTACGGTTCTGAATTTAAAAAAGGAACAGTTGGAATGGCAGGTTCTTTAGAAGCTGATGACGTTATCTTCTCTAACTCACCAATTATCATTAAAGACAAATACGCTGTAAGCGGGTCTGATATGGCGCAAATTGGGTGGATAGAAATAACTACTGAAAATGGAGCTAGTGGATACTTATGGTATCTTAAGTCTGAGCATGAAACAAGACTACGTTTTGATGATTACTTAGAAACAGCAATGATTGAAGCCGTGCCTGCTGAAGCTGGTAGTGGAGCAATCGCTGCAGGTGGAGATGTAGGTAACAAAGGTTCTGAAGGTATCTTCTACGTGGTTAATAACAGAGGAAATGTATGGGGCGGTGGAAATCCTGCTGCGCTTGCAGATTTTGATGCAATTATCTCTCGTTTAGATAAGCAAGGTTCTATTGAAGAAAATGTTATTTTCGTAGATAGAGACTTTGGATTTGACATTGACGATATGTTAGCTGCACAAAACTCTTATGGAGCTGGTGGAACATCTTATGGTTTATTTGACAATGACAAAGACATGGCATTAAACCTTGGATTTACTGGATTCCGTAGAGGTTATGACTTTTACAAGTCTGACTGGAAATACTTAAATGACCCAACTATGCGTGGTGGTCTTCCTACTGGAGCTAACTCAGGACGTGTAAACGGACTATTAGTACCAGCTGGTTCTACTACTGTATACGACCAGATTTTAGGTAAAAACGCTAAGAGACCATTCTTACACGTTCGTTACAGAGCTTCTGAAACTGAAGACAGACGTTACAAAACTTGGATTACAGGTTCTGCTGGCGGTGCTGCAACTTCAAGCTTAGACGCTATGGAAGTTCACTTTTTGTCTGAGAGAGCTGTATGTACTTTAGGTGCAAACAACTTCTTCTTATTCCAAGAGTAGTATTTATTAAGGGAGGTTTAACCGCCTCCCTTTTTTTTAAATTTAATTAAATCTTATATAATGAAAAAAAATAAAACATTCGTAGACAAAGTCTACAAACTTACTAGGGGCGATGCTCCAATCTCATTTTTACTTCCTTCTAGCGGTTCAGCAAGACAACCTCTATTGTGGTTTGATGAAGAAAAAGGGATAAATAGAGTTTTAAGATATTCTTCTAATCAAAAGTCTCCTTTTGAAGATGAACAAGATGGTAACATAATCAGAAGACCAGTTGATTTTTTAGATGGTTTTTTAAGAGTTCCAAAATCAAACCCAGTTTTACAAGAGTTTTTACACTATCATCCACTTAATGGTTTAAAATATACTGAAGTAAATGAAGAAAAAGACGCTCAAAAAGAGGTGGATTTATTAAACTTAGAAGTTGATGCTTTAATTGAAGCTAAGTCTTTATCGCTAGACCAATTAGAAAGTATTTCTAGGGTTATATTAGGAAAAGATACTTCTAAAGTAACTACTGCAGAATTAAGAAGAGACATTTTAATTTATGTTAGAGAGAATCCAGAGGAGTTTATGAAAATAATTAATGACCCAATGCTTAAATTGCAGTCTACTATTCAATTATTTTTTGATAAAAGTTTATTAAGTTTTAGAAATAAACAAAAAGAAGTATGGTTTAACACTTCTTCTAACAAAAAGAAAATGTTAACTGTTCCTTTTGGTGAAGACCCTATGTATATTGTGTCTTCATATTTACAAAGTGACGATGGAATAGAAGCATTAAAAATGCTTGAAAAACTATTGGAAGAGTAAAAGGTTAATACATAAAAGCAAGAGAGGTCAAAATTTATTGACCTCTTTTTTTTTGCTTATCTTTGTAAAAAAGAAAGCGATGATAAACGCTGTTAGAAATACAGTTCTTGCTATACTTAACAAGAATAATTACGGTTACATATCTCCATCAGACTTTAATCTGTTTGCTAAACAAGCGCAGCTAGATATTTTTGATGAATATTTTATAGGGTACAATAGTCAGGTAAATAAAGAAAATGGTAGAGTATCAGGCACAGGATATGCAGATATATTAAAAGGATATGAAGAGGTAATTGATACTTTTTCAGTTACAGCTAGTTTATCTCAAAGCGTGTTAAATGAATATGTCGTTCCTACGCCGGCGACCACAGGTTCAGATTATTACCTATTAAATAAAGTTTTAATATACAGTGCCGTCACTTCATCGGGAATTACTACAGCTACTGGAGGAGGTAATACTGAATTAATAGATTCGACTGCAACATTTCAAACGGATGGCGTAGGAATTGGAGACGTAGTTTCAGTAGTTTTAGCTAACTCAGTAGTAACCAATTTAAGTGTTTTATCAATAACCAATCAAACAACTTTAGTTGTTAATGTAGCATCTCTAATTACGGCTAATGTTTCTTATGCTATTTACAAAAAAGTTAATTTAAAAAATGAAGCAGAGCAAGTAAGTCATAATAAAATAACTATGCTTACTAAATCAATGCTTACAAGTCCTAATATTACTTTTCCTGCTTACACTCAAGAGGGTAGCATATTGACTTTATACCCTGATTCTGTAAACAAAATAGGTAGAGTAGTATCTCAGTACATAAGATACCCTAAAGACCCTAAATGGACCTATGTGTCTTTAACAGGAGGGGAGCCTATATTTGACCAGTCTCAATCAGACTACCAAGATTTTGAGCTGCCTCCAGATGATGTTAATAATTTAGTTGCTAGAATTTTACAATACGCAGGTATGTCTATTAGAGAAATATCAACCGTACAGTTTGGTCAAGCTTTAGAACAATCAGAAAACCAAGAACAATAAAATGGCATATTTATCACAATATCAGTATTATGAAAACGGAGGAGCGGCTCCCGCCAATAAAAATTGGGGGTCTTATCAATATGTAAGCTTGGAAGATATAGTAAACAATTTTCAGTTAATGTATTCTGGGAATCATTCTTTAGTTAATAACGAGGAAAGGTTTAAAATATTGTTTCATGCAAAGCGTGGTATTCAAGAGCTTAATTATGATGCATTTATGGAGGTAAAAGCATTAGAGCTAACAGTTTATGACAATCTTACTTTTGTATTGCCTAATGATTATATAAACTGGATTCGTATTTCATTGTACAAAGACGGATGGCTTAGACCTTTAAATGAGAATATTCAGGTAAACTCCGCTCAATCTTATTTGCAAGGAGCTGGAGGCACGTTAACATTTAATGCCGATGGCACGGTAATAACTGATGACTCTACTTTAGACACTGAAAGAAAAAATGGTCAGCAAAATAGTATTTATTTAAACCAAAACAATGCTGTAGACCAAGTTGAAGATGATAATGCTTCTGATTTTTATTCAGATTATTCTATTGGAGCTCGTTATGGTTTAAATACTGAAACAGCAAATGTAAATCCTACTTTTAGAATAGACAAAAAGGCAGGGGTTATAAATTTTGATTCTACAATGCTTAATGAAAACTGTATATTAGAATATATATCTGACGGAATGGAAGGCGGAGACGACTCTCAAGTTTCCGTTAACAAACTTTTTGAAGATTATGTTTATGCTTACATTGAGTATGCTATTTTAAATAGTAAATTTAATGTTCAAGAATATGTTATTAATAGAGCCAGAAAAAGAAAAACAGCTCTACTTAGAAACGCAAAAATTAGATTAAGCAATATTCACCCCGGCAGATTATTAATGAATCTACGAGGACAGAATAAGTGGATTAAATAAGATGGCAAACATTCAAAGAAATTTTATAGCTGGCCGAATGAATAAAAGCCTTGATGAAAGGCTTTTACCAAACGGTGAATATGTTGATGCATTAAATGTAAGGCTAGGCTCTACAGAAGGGTCAGAAGTAGGCTCAGTAGAGAACTCTAAGGGTAACACGATTCTTACAACATTAATTTTTGACAGTATTGAATTGAGTAACAATGCTAGATGTATTGGAGCTTTTGAAGATGGAGCTAATGAAACCATCTATTGGTTTGTGCACGACCCAGCATTTACCTCTAGTCCTACAAATAAATTAGACTTAATAGTTTCCTACAATACAAATAGCGCTAATACTGTTTATAATGTTGTTAGCGCAAATGACGGCACTAATTTAAATACTACATTAAACTTTAGTCCTTATGATTTAATTACAGGAATAAATCTAGTGGATGATTTATTGTTTTTTACAGATAATTATAATCCACCTAGATACATTAACATAAACAGAAGCTATATAGCTCCTGGAGCAGCTCCATCATATTTTGATGGTTTTACTTCGGACTCACTACTGGTAATTAAAAGACCACCTATTGAAGCTCCTTCTATTCAAACGCTTAACCTTCAAGGACAACAAGATGATTTTCTGGAAGAGCGGTTTATATCTTTTGGATATAGATATAGATATAATGACAATCAATATTCTGCTACTTCACAATTTAGTGAGGAGGCGTTTACACCAAACTCATTTAATTTTAGCTACAATAGTTATTTAAATGAAGGTATGAAAAATACCAAGAACGCAGCTATTATTACATTTAATACAGGCGGTTCTTTAGTTACAGGAGTAGAGCTTTTATTTAAAGAATCTACAACTAATAATATTAAGGTTATAGAGTTTCTTGACAAGTCTAATTTGGGGTATTCCGACAATACTAATTATACTTATACTTTTGATGATAGAAAAATATTTACTCTTTTACCCGATTCAGAAATATTAAGACTATACGATAATGTGCCTAGACTTGCTAAAGCTCAAACGGTTATGGGCAATAGACTTGTTTATGGTAATTATAAAGAAGGGTATAATTTAAAAGATAAGTTTAATCAAGATTTAAGATTAGAGTACTTTGCTAGTTTAAACACTACGGTTATAGCACTTTCTGATTTATTAGATTCTACTGGCCCAGGATACTATTCTATTGGTCCGACGCCATCTAATATAAATAATTCTATAGTATATTTTGATTTATCTAATCAAGATGGCACTACGTTAGAGCTTACGGCTGGCTCTAGTATAACTTTAGACTTTACACTTGTGCATAGTCAGTTTACAGGAACAACTCCTGGGGCTACAACCACTAATATTGACATAGTATTTGATTATACTTTACCTACATATTTTCCTAATGCATATTCCCTAGCAACTAGCACAGATTTTATTGAGAAAATAGGAACAATAGCAAATATACAAACTGTTACTAATGCATGTAATGGCTCTACCTTAACTGACCAGGTTAATTGTGCACTCCCCTCAACACTCGGAACATACACTAAAACAGCAAGTGGTATAACAAACACGGGAGAGCCTATTTCTATAATATCATCTCCCGCAAGCAATACTGTTGGTTTACAGATTGTTTCTATGAATTATGTAGATGGAGCTAATAATGCTTATGAGTTTTATGAAGTTATTAGTGCAACTGCTAACTTCAGAAACACTGATACGGCAAGAAGTCTTCACAGTAATAGAGGTTATGAGGTTGGTATAGTATATATGGATAATTTCAATAGAGCTTCTACAGCGCTTGTAAGTCCAAACAATACTATACAAGTGCCTTGCGCTAACTCTATAAACAAAAACGAATTACAGGTTACAATACCAACTCAACAGTTAGCTCCAAGTTGGGCGACTAGATATAAGTTTGTATTAAAACCAACAGAGACTACATACGATACTATTTACTCAAACATTTATTTTGAAGACCCTGGAAGTAATGCAACATACTTTTTGCTTGAGGGTGAGAACGCTAATAAAGTAGAAGAGGGAGATAGGTACTTTGTCAAGTCTGATAGCAACGGGCCTATACTGAGGTGCGTTGAAGCTACTGTTTTAGAAAAAGAAACTAAGTCAGCAGATTTTATTACTCCATCAAATGGTTCAGCTGTTCCGTCAGGAACATATATGAAAATTAATCCAAATAATTTTTCTACAGTAAAAGAGGCTAATGATATAATAACACCGGGCTCTGATACAGCAATTGAAAACAATGGAGGAGATTATCCGATATTGCAATATCCAATGAATCTTGACCCTGTTAGTCCTAGCACTACATATGTAGATTATAATGTACCTGCTGGTAGTAGAATTGTAATGTCCATAAGACAAGAAAGGTTAGGAGTTGGTAAAGGAAATGCTAAGTGTGAAAGAAGAATTAGTGAGCTAAACGTAGAGCTTGTATCTTCTACTACATACGACAATATGCAGGAGTGGTGGAATGGAGATAATGTAGAGGCGGTCTTAAATGATGCGGTAACAGAAGTCGGAGGAAACACAGGAAGTATATCTAATGTTTATGAGCCCGCTCCAGCCGCAACTAAAACAGACATATCCACTTCGGAAGGAACAAACTACTACAAGTTTTTTAGAGGCGCAACTAATGAATTGGCATTATTAATTACAGGTACTGTAAGATGCGGAGGTACATTGTCAAGAGCAAAAAGACGCTCTACAGTTACAGCAGATATACAGGTATATAGAGCTGATTCTATTGTGGTATTTGAAACACAACCGACAGATGCGCTTCCTAATGTATGGTATGAAAACCATTTATCTTTTCCTATAAGTACAGACGGGATGCATTCTGGAAATGTACAAACACAAACCTCAAGCCTACCAGCAATTATTGATACAGAGTTTTCTGATTGTTTTTCATTTGGAAACGGAGTAGAAAGTTATAAGATATTAGATTCAATTGTAGGGAAAACCAAAAACATAGGAGAAAGAGTAACATCTACTTCTAATTTGGATTATAAAGAAGCAAATAGATTTGCTGATTTAACATATAGTGGAGTATATAACGATGAGACCAACGTAAATAAATTAAATGAGTTCAACTTAGGGCTTCTTAATTTTAAGCCATTAGAAGACTCTTATGGTCCTATTCAGCTATTGTATGGTAGAAAAACAGATATACTTACTTTGCAAGAAGACAAGATATCTTATGTGTTGGCTGGAGTAAACCTATTAAGTGATGCTGTTGGCGGGGGTGTTGTTACGGCAGTTCCAGAAGTATTAGGAAAACAAATAGCCAGGATAGAAGAGTATGGTATTAGTAATAATCCTGAGAGCTTTGCGGCTTGGGGTCCTAATAAATATTTTACTGACGCTAAAAGAGGAGCTGTAATAAACCTAGTAGGCATGGCTGGAAGGGATGAGCAGCTTCAGGTTATATCAGAAGCGGGGATGCGTTCATGGTTTAGAGACCTTTTTATTGACACATTTAACACTAAAAAATTAGGAGGGTTTGACCCTTATATGAATGAGTATGTTTTACACTCTAATGTTCAATTGCCACAACCAGTTGTAGAATGTATGGACTGTAATTCAACAAAAAACATTACAATAAATCCAGCTACTACTTTTACCTATTGTGTAAATGTTGGTGATTTATTAGGAATAGTAGACATAGATTTTATTATTCCAGTAGGAGGATTTACTGAAGTAGTTAGCGAATTAAACGATAATGTAGTGACTGAAAATGTTTCTGATGAAATAGTTTCAGAAAGTGACACTTCAACAACTGGCTATACCATAACAGCCACATATAATGGAGTAGCTCACACTACAGGAACAGTATATGATAGTGGAACTTTATCTTTTAATAAAAATGATGTAAATACTGATACTGTTGAAATAGCAGTAACTCAAGACAGCTCTGTTGCAAGTGTAATTGATTTGACTACTTCTTGCCCTGACGCTCAAACAATAACAATTGTTAGTGTTGCTGTGACAAGTAACGCAGATGCAGGTCAGTTTATTACTAATGAATTTAGATGGACTGATGGCACTTTTACGTCTCCAACAAAAATTTATCCAAACATTCAGTTTTCATCAAGCACTAATAATCCAGTTGTATCGCTTTACAATCAAATAGCGGGATTACAAGGAGGAGGATTTATTCCTGGGAATGCTGCAAATGTTTCTATTATCAGCAGAAAAGATAGTATTGATAATTTTGTATTTGATATAAATAAAAATAAATTAAAGTATTTAAGAACTAATACTTTCTACGATAATACAGGAGCAGATATAAATGCTTTGTTATCTGCCGCTACTGACGCTACACCTATAGTTGCTCAAACAAATCCAACTCAATTTGTTGCTGATTTTATAATGCCATCGGCGGGTAGTTTCTTGTATTTAGTTTGGGATTACAGAGAGTCAACTAGTGCTGAATTATGTCATTCTATAACAAGTAGGTCAGATGCGTGCACTGGATGTACATTTACTCCGACGCCTACTCCGACTCCAACGCCTACTCCTATAACATCATTTAGATGGCTTATAGAGTCTGGAACTGGAAGCTCTACCAGCCCCTCAACTTGCCCGTTTGCAACAGTGCCATTATATAGCTCTTCTAGCTCGTTTAACACAACATATGCTAATAGCACATTCTTCTATACAGATGCTGCATTAACAACAATATTCCAAGGAGGAGATAACTATTTTGGCGTAAGAGAGCCTAACCAAGGGTACGGAATATCTCAAGGTATATTTAGAATGACTAATTTAGGTACAGCTTCTAATATAGATACGAGTGGAGTTTGTAGCTCAACACCGACTCCTACTCCTACTCCAACTCCTACACCGACTCCTACTCCTACTCCTACTCCAACTCCTACACCGACTCCTACACCGACTCCGACTCCAGCCCCGACACCTACTGGAGCGTGGCAAACTAATATGACAGTGTTTGGTAATGGATATTCTTCAAGTGCTAACTCTTGTGCTCAAAATATTCCAGTGCCTTCTACAGGAACTTTATATTTAGGAGATAGTGCTGGAGCTATATCTACAGCGCAAGACCTTAGAGATTCAGCCGCAGCCGGAAGAACAGTATATGCTTGGACAGATGCCGCGGCTACAACACCATTTGTACCAGCTAGTAATTCAAGCCCCTGGGTGGGGCTAAGAGCTTCTGGCGGCGGGGCAGGTACAGTAGATACCGGTATGACTATTAATGTTTCACAAACTGGAGCGTTAGTAGCTACAAGCGGGAGTAATTTGTTTGACTCTTGTATGCCTGCTGTGCAAATAACCAATAATTATGCGCCATTTTCAAATGTGTGCGCTTGGGGTCCCGGACAGTCAACTACAACGTATTACCATACTGGCTCAGTTGCTTGCCCACAAGCCGGCACTTCTGACAATATATTTACAGATGTAGATTTACTCACTCCTCTTGATAATGGCAATTACAGTAATTATTATGTTGAAAATTGTGGAGCGATAACTACTAATTTTAATGGCGCAGTACAGCAAAATGCTTCGTGTTCAAATCAAGCGTGGTATTTAAACAATGGACAGCAACAAGGCGCAACATCAGCGTCTACTTCATGTGGGTATACTGTATCTAGCGGTATTCCTATTTATTTAGCATATAATCCTGGAGGAGGGGCTATAGCTATTCAAAACACCGAACAATTAGATTTTGCTTACGCTAACAGTCATACTGTAGTAGCTTATACAGATGTAGGACTAACAACTTCATTTAATGGAAGTGACCCAAACACATATGCTCCATTATACTACGGTGCTGCTCAAACAAATGGTGTAACACCAGGTGTTAACCTTTATATTGGTGCAAATGGTTTAATTAACATTCAGTATCCATCTTCAGGCGCTTCTTACTATTCACTATGTGTTCAAGAGTTTGCAATGAATGAAGTTGCTAGCTGGTTCTCTAGTAGCTCTGATGCTTGCACTAACGGTCCTACTGCAACAACTCAAAACTACTATCATGAAGGAAGCACAACTTGTGTAACCACATCAGATGTAGTTTGGATGGATAAAGCTAAG
>ERZ767114.226-NODE-226-length-36642-cov-3.101490_pt1 | contig 36642 bp, 36 predicted proteins | sample MGYA00374952_ERZ767114 | MGnify/ENA primary metagenome ERZ767114 (study PRJEB28939, sample SAMN06267156) | marine metagenome | isolation source: Columbia River Estuary | place: USA:Columbia River Estuary, USA | collected 2012-05-05 ... | reverse complement strand
AGTTGCTTTTGCTTTAGTCTCAGTAGGCTTGGCAGTTGCTTTTGCTTTAGTCTCAGTAGGCTTAATACTTGCTTTTGTAGGAGAAAGCTTGGAGCCGCCTGTTTCAGCAATGTCAATTATTTTAAGTAGTGTGAGGTTTTGCTTGTGACCTTGCTTACGACGACTATTTTTTCTACGTCGCTTGTATATCATGGTTATTTTAGGTCCGCGTGTCTGCCTAATTACCTGTGCCATAACAGCAGCGTCATTAACTAAAGGACTTCCTAAAGTAACTTTCTTACCTTCACCAATCATTAAGATGTTATCTAGAACAACTTGATCACCGTCATTAGCATCTAGTTTTTCAACTAAAACAACATCTTCTTTTTCTACACGGTACTGTTTACCACCGGTTTTTAGGACTGCATACATTTTAAAATTCCGAGCTTTTTGATAATAATTATATACTAATCTAATAAATTCAAAAAAAATTTAATAATTATTAGTACGGGGAATATAGCCTTATAGCGAAATCTGTCAAGCTTTTAGATCATAACTTATCAGTAATAATTATACATTTTTTAGATAATTAAATAGTGTGCTTTAATCTACTAATAAAGCAGGGTCTAAACGCTCATAAAACCAATTAACCCTCCAATCTAAATGAGGACCGGTAGACCTTCCAGTAGACCCAACTTCACCTATATTTTGCCCTTTTGTAACAGTATCGCCAACTTCAACATTTATAACTGAAAGATGAGAATATACAGATGTTACACCATGACCATGATCAAGCATTATAGTACCGCCAGTATAATATAAGTCTTTTTCAGCCATTCTAACTATAGATTTTATAGGTGCTAAAATTGGGGAGCCTTTTGGAGCCGCAATATCAACACCATAGTGTGGTCGTTTAGGTATGCCATTTAGAATCCTTTGGCTTCCAAATACACCAGATACGACACCCTTAACAGGCCAATTAAATTTTTGGAAGATAAAGTCTATGTTGCTATCTATACCTCTGATATACTTAATAGATTTATTTTCTTTTATAATCCTATCGTAGAAAGATTTTGGCGGGGTAACCATCTTTTTCTGCAAGCCATTTATAATTTGCGTGTTGTAAATTCTTTTTTTAACTGAGATCGATTTTTCAATCCATGCCTTTTTAGGTTTAAGAGACAAGTAAGCAATATTTGGGTGATCTCTTCCAAAACCAATAATAAAATAACCATCAGAGTTTTTTCTAAGTAATTTGTTTTTAAACTTTATTTCAGTTTTAGGATCAGATTTACCTATAACTAATCCGCCTTGTACGAAGTTGCCTTCAAGAAAAACTTCTATATCGTCAAATTTTAGATTTAATTTCTCTTTTCCGATAGTAGGGTTAATTGGAATAAAAAATATGACTAGAATTAGTTTTAAAAATTTAAAATTGAGCTGATTTAATAACATTTTATTATCTTACATTTATTCATAGCTTATCTTTTAACTTCAGGTATTAAGCCTTTGGGAGCAAATCTTAAGGTCACTAACAAAATTATGCCCATAAACATAAGTCTCATATGTGCTGCATTCTCTAACAAATGACTTTTTATTATATTTGAATCTGAGACATAAGAAGTTATAAATGCAATAAGCCAAAGACCAATAGGTTCAGCTTGGATCCAAAAAAACCAGATAATAAACCCTCCAATGATAGAGCCAAAGTTATTTCCAGATCCTCCAATAATTACCATAATCCAAACTAAAAAAGTAAATCTCAGAGGTTGATATGAAACTGGAGTAAACTGACCATCAAGAGTGGTTAGCATTGCTCCTGCTATGCCTATAATTGCTGAACCAATAATAAATACTTGTAAATGTCTTTTTTTAATATCTTTACCCATAGCGTTTGCTGAAACTTCATTATCTCTGATGGCTCTCATCATTCTGCCCCAAGGAGATTTGAGAGCAATTTCAAGTAAAATCAAAATTCCTATCAAAATTATAATAAATAAAAAGGAATAAGATAATTTGACTATAATTGATGATATTTCTGGCAGAGAAACATTAGTAAATTGTGCTATTTCTATAACCCATTGCTTTGATTGAAGTTCTATTTCGTATGGGACAGGCCGTGGTAATCCATTAACATTTTTCACGCCCCTTGACAGCCAATCTTCATTTTTTAAAACATATATAATTATTTCAGAAATGCCTAGGGTAGCTATAGCTAAATAGTCTGATCTAAGCCCTAATGCTATTTTACCTATAGCGTATGCAGTTAGCGCTGCTAATAGTCCTCCAATAGGCCATGAAATTATAACAGGAAGATCAAAGCCTCCCAGATAACCTGTTTTTGCTGGTTCAATAGATTCTATAGTTTGTATTGGAATATCAATAATATATCGCATAAGAAAATAACTTGTAGCTATTATAATTGTAGTAATTACATATTTTTTCTTTTTATCAATATTTAATTTCTTCCATAAATAAATAGAACAAAAAATTGATATAATGAATATTACAATACCAGATAGAATTAAAATTCCACCTTCTTCCCATGCGTTGTGAGTTGGTGGCATCGAAATAATTACGTTGGCTAAGCCACCTAATGCCGCAAATCCCATAACACCGAAATTTACTATTCCTGCGTTGCCCCATTGAATATTTATTCCTAAGGACATAATAGCAGATATTATGCAAAGGTTAAAAATTGAGAGTGCAAGATTCCAACTTTGAAAAAAACCAACTAGTAAGAGCATTAAAAACATACAGCTGAATAATTGAAGTATATAATTTTTATTTTGCATTACATAAACTCTTAATATTGGTTTTAAATTACTTTACCTTTGTAAATTCCAGTAGGCTTAATTAACAAAACCAGAACTAGAATAATAAAAGATACTGCTATTTTATAGTCTGTGGATAAAATTTGTAACAATCCACTAGGAACAATTTCGTATGGAAGAAGGTAATAAAAAATTTTCTTATAGGCGAATGTAATAAATAACTCAGAAAATGCTATAACAAAGCCTCCAATAATTGCCCCAACAGGGTTTCCAACACCACCAACAATTGCTGCTGCAAAAATTGGTAATACTAAATGCAAATAAGTAAATGGTTTATAGCTTTTATCAAGACCATATAAAGTGCCAGCTACACATGCTAAAGTTCCAGTAATTATCCAAGTAATTAATACAACTTTTTCTGGATTAATACCGGATAACAATGCTAATTCTTGGTTATCTGAGTAAGCTCTCATTGATTTTCCAGTTTTAGTTTTATTTAAAAACCAAAAAAGAAGAAAAACTAATAAAATTGTTAATATTATAGTAATTCCTTGTGTAGTTTTGACAGCCAAACCTTCATTAAGGCCGGTAAAAGCTTTAAACGTTTTGGCTTTTAAAATAAATCTTTCTCCATCAAAAAAGTTTTTATCTCCCGGCCCTATTATGAATCTTATTAAACCTCCTGAAAAAAACATAACACCAATAGAAACGATAAGAGTAATTACACTCTTTGATTTCTGTTGGCGGTAAAATTTAAAAACAAATTTATCTATGATTAAGCAATAAAAAATTGTTATTAATATAGCTATAGGTAAAACCAATATGGCAGTGGGGAACATTCCTAGTTTAACTCCAAGACCTGAGAACAGCCAAGTTAGGAGAATAGAGGACATTGCTCCAAATGACATAAACTCCCCATGAGCAAAATTAGAGAACCTAAGAACTGTGTATATTATTGTGATACCAAGTGCTCCAAGAGCTAACTGACTGCCATATGTAAGTCCTGGTATTATAATATAATTAGCTATTAAGGTAATGCCGTTCAAAAAGTCCATAAAGTTTAGCCTCCTAGAAACGCCTGTCTGACTTCTTTGTTGTCTAAAAGTGACTTTCCAGTATCTGTGAAAAGGTTCCTCCCTTGATTCAAAACAAAGCCTAAATCTGATATTGCTAACGCTTGTTTAGCATTTTGTTCTACCATGAGTATAGCTGTTCCTTGATTAGCAATTTCTTTAATTTTTTTAAAAATACCTTCCATAACAATAGGAGAAACACCAGCGGACGGCTCATCTAACATTAAAACTTTTGGGTTTGTCATTAAAGCTCTTCCAACTGCAACTTGTTGCCGTTGCCCGCCAGATAATTCGCCTGCTTGTTGGTGGCGTTTATCTTTTAAAATTGGAAAAAGTTCATAAATATAATTCAACATATCTTCACAATTTTTTGCCTGAATAAATGCACCCATTTCAAGGTTTTCCTGCACAGACAAAGAGGGAAATATATTATTTGTTTGTGGCACAAAACCCATACCTTTTAAGACTCTTTCTTGTGGTCGAAGGTTAGTAATATCTTCACCATCAAGAAAGATTTGGCCTTTTCTTATGTCTAGAAGTCCAAATATAGCTTTCATAGCAGTGGACTTTCCAGCGCCGTTAGGTCCAACAATTGAAGCAATTTGACCTCTCTTCACACCAATATTACAATCAGATAGAATGTCAACTGAGCTATAGCCACACGTAATGTTTTTACCTGATAATAAATACATATTTTAAAAACTCTTTACTTAGTTTCTTCCAAGATATACTTGGATAACTTCTTCATTTTTTTTAACTTTAGAGATTGTATCTGTCATTAAAACTGATCCCTCTGCCATAACAATTACAGGATCGCATAATCTACTAATAAACTCTATATCATGCTCAATCATACAAAAAGTATAATTTAATTCTTTATTTAGTCTTAATATAGCATCCCCAATCGTATTTAATAAAGTACGATTAACTCCTGCACCTACCTCGTCGAGCAGTACAATTTCTGGTTCAACCATCATTGTTCTTCCTAATTCCAATAATTTTTTTTGCCCACCTGACAAATTACCAGCATATTCGTTAGCAAGGTGTTTTAATTGTAAAAAATCTAAAACTTCATTTGCTTTATTTAATATTTTTGTTTCTTCTAATTTAATTTTTTTTGACTTAATCCACGTATTTAAAATAGACTCACCTATCTGATTTGGTGGAACCATCATCAAATTATCTCTTACAGTCAATGATGAAAATTCGTGAGCAATTTGAAATGTTCTTAATATACCTAGATCAAATAATTGATGTGGTTCATAACCAGTTATATTTAAATTGTTTAACTTTATATTGCCGGAGTCTGGTTTAATGGATCCATTAATAATATTAAAAAGAGTTGTTTTACCTGCCCCATTTGGCCCAATTAGAGCTGTTATAGATGATTTTTTTATCTCTAATGAGACATTATTAATGGCTTTAATGCCACCGAAGTTTTTATATAGATTTTTTATTTCAAGCATCAATGAAACCAATGGAAAAAAGGCTTAAGGTTATTACCTTAAGCCTTTAAATTTTTATCTATAACCTACTTTATTAGTTTTTTGGTTATCTATTAAGATTTCCGCAAAACTCCCAGATGATTCACCAGAACCAACTAGTTCTAAAGCTGTCGCACCAACGTAGTCAATATCTTTACCTTCTTTGATTAACTTGAGTGCTTTACTGAGTTCACCTGGATAAATTTTTTCACCAGGCGCATTAGCAATATCCATAACATTATTTTTAAAAACATTACTGTCAGTTGATTTTGCAGCCTCCATTGCAAGCATAATTAGAGCAGCCGCATCGTAAGACTCTGGGCCATATGGTCCTGATTCAAAGCCTGCAGCTTTTGCTAATTCTGAGTATTTTGCTGCACCAGGACTATCTGTTCCAGGAACTGATCCGATAGAACCATTTAAATCTGGACCTATCGCCTTAGGTAGGGAGTCCCCAATCATTCCATCAGGTAAGAAAAATTTATTAAAGGCATCAGCATCTAATGAAGCTTGTATTATGCCTTTACCACCTTGATCTAAGTAACCCGCAACAATTAGTATGTCCCCTGAAGCTTGAGCTAATGCAGCAACCTCTGAACTATAGTCTCCTTTACCATCTTCATGAGAAGCGCTAATTGTTATGGTACCACCTTTAGCTTCATAATTACTTTTAATGCTAGCGGCTAGACCTTTGCCGTAGTCGTTATTTGTATGTGTTAAAGCGGCTGTCTTAAAGCCCTTTTCCATTAACAAATCAGCAATGACTTCACCTTGTCTAGCGTCAGAAGGAGCTGTTCTAAAAAATAAATCATTATCTGGTTCAGTTGACAAGGCTGGAGACGTTGCTGATGGCGAAATCATCAAGATACCATTTGGCATTGCAACATTTTTAAGGACAGCAGTTGTTACTCCAGAGCAGTCCGCGCCCATTATTGCACTTACTTTATCTGATGTGATTAAGCGTTCAGCCGCAGCCTGTGCTGCTGCTGCATCTACACAAGTAGAATCAGCTCTTACGGCCATTAATTGAGCACCATCCATAAAGTTGCCTGACTTATTAACTTCATCGATAGCTAGTTCAGCACTTTTTGCCATAACAGGTGCTAAAGATTCTATTGGTCCAGTAAAGCCAAGAATGATACCAATCTTTATTTGATTGTCTGCACTTTTTTCAGTTTTAGATGCGTCTTGATTATACAAAAAGACACCTAATATTATTAATCCAGTTATTAAAATAACTGGTATAAGATTTTTTTTCATTTAATTTCCCCTTAAATCCAATTTAACAGTAATTTATAAAGAAATCGTATAATTAAGCGAATCAAATTTTCAGTTGTTATATAAAAAAACATTTAGTAGGTTTGTAATCATTCGTTATGGAAAAAAAGATATAAAGCATGCGCTATAATTGGTTAAAATTATTGAAGGAAGGTTTCAATAATAATAGTGGTTGGGAAAAAACTTGGAAAAACCCAGAATTAAAAAAAGAATATGATGTTATTATTATTGGAGGAGGCGGTCATGGCCTTGCAACAGCTTTTTATCTAGCTAAAGAATTTAATATTAAAAATATTGCCGTTTTAGAAAAAAAATGGATTGGGGGCGGTAATGTTGGACGTAATACAACTATTATTCGTTCAAATTATCTACTTAACGAAAATGAAGCTTTTTACGAATTTTCATTAAAATTATGGGAAAGTCTAGAAAAACAAATAAACTATAATGCGATGGTTAGTCAAAGAGGAGTTTTGAACGTATACCATTCAGATACTCAAAGAGATTCATTTATTAGGCGTGGTAACTCAATGATAATAAATGGAGCAGATGCAGAACTATATGATGTTAATAAAATTAAATCGCTTTATCCTTTTTTAGATTTTGATAACGCAAGATTTCCAATTAAAGGAGGATTGTTTCAAAAAAGAGGTGGAACGGTTAGACATGATGCTGTTGCTTGGGGTTATGCTCATGCCGCAGACCAACTAGGTGTTGATATTATTCAAAATTGTGAGGTAAATAACTTTAAATTTAAATCAGGTGCTTGTATTGGTGTGGAAACTAATAAAGGTTTTATCAAAGCTAATAAAGTTGGGTGTGCAGTTGCCGGATCGACAAGCCTTTTAATGTCAAAGGCAAATATGAATTTACCCATTGAAAGCCATGTCTTACAGGCTTTTGTTAGTGAGAGTTTAAAGCCGATTATACCAGGTGTAATTACATTTGGGGCAGGTCATTTCTATATTTCTCAATCTGATAAAGGAGGTTTAGTTTTTGGTGGTGATATTGATGGATATAATTCTTATGCTCAAAGAGGTGGAATAGAAACTTTAGAGGATGTTTGTGAAGGTGGGCTGGCTTTGATGCCCATTATTAGTAAAGCAAGGCTTTTACGAATGTGGGGTGGTGTTATGGATATGAGTATGGACGGATCGCCTATTATAGATAAAACTCATATAAATGGTTTATATATGAATGCAGGTTGGTGTTATGGAGGATTCAAAGCAACTCCGGCTTCTGGTTGGTGTTTTGCGCATCTTCTTGCCAAAGGGTATTCCCATGCATTATCAAAAAATTATCGTTTAGATAGATTTAAAAATGGCTATATGATTGATGAAAAAGGTCAAGGAGCACAGCCCAATTTACATTAAGGTAGAATTCAATGATTATTGATCATCCATTATTAGGTCATAGGGACATTAGTGAATTTATTTATTTAGGTGATGCATCTTTATTAAATAGACCAAAATGGGATGCAGAAGATGCAGAACATAGTTTCTATGAATATCTATATTTAAGAAAAAATGTTGCAGGTGTTCATAAAGAACTTTGGTTTCATCAACAAGGTGATAGATCATGGCTTGTTATTTCAAGAAATACTTTAACTCATGAAATTATAAAAGTTGATCTTGTGGGAAACCATTCTAAAAATATGGAAATTTTAAATGACTAGTTTTGACAGAATTAACTCTAGTTCAATTGACACACAAAAAGAGATTAACTTTATATTTAATGGTCAAAAATATAGAGGTTTTCAAGGTGATACACTTGCATCAGCTTTAATTGCAAACGGTGTAAAACTGATTGCAAGATCATTCAAATACCATCGACCAAGGGGAATAATTTCCTCTGGTTCACAAGAGCCTAATGGATTAGTTGAATTAATACATAAAGATTTTAGAGAGCCTAATACAAAAGCAACTACTATAGAGTTATACGAGGGACTAGAGGCTAAAAGCCAAAATTCTTGGCCATCCTTAAAGTATGATTTTATGTCTTTGAATGACAAGTTTTCAAAATTCATTGGTGCAGGTTTTTATTATAAGACTTTTATGTGGCCAGCGTCTTTTTGGGAAAAAATCTATGAGCCACTAATTAGGAAAGCTGCTGGTTTAGGCAAATTATCATACAACAAAAATGAAAGAGTTTCTGAAAGAGGTTTTTTACATTGTGATCTTTTAGTTATTGGATCAGGGCCTTCAGGTTTAGTTTCTGCTTATTTAGCAGGATTATCAGGAGCAAAAGTTATTTTAGTTGAAGAAGATTTTATTTTTGGAGGCAATTTAAATAACAAAACTTCCGATGATTCCAAAACTGCTGCTCAAAAATATCTACGTTCTATATTAAAAGACATTATGAAAATGCCTAATGTTAGATGTATGAGAAGAACTTGTGTTATAGGTATGTTTGATCATGGTATTTTTGGAGCATTAGAAAAGCTAAATCAATGTAAAATAGATCAAATATTCTGGAAAATAAAATCAAAAAAGGCTCTTTTATGCACCGGAGCCCTAGAGAGATTCATTCCATTTCAAAATAATGATAGGCCAGGCATCATGTTGTCTGCATCAATTCGAACTTATTTGAATAGGTGGGGAATAAATAATTTTCAAGACGTTTTGTTGTTTACAAATAATAATGATGCTTACCTTACAGCTAGTAATTTAATTTCTTCTGGAGTTAATGTTGTTGGGGTAGTTGATACAAGAGATAACCCAAAGATTTTTGATTCTAGAATAAAAGTGTTTCAAGGTTCTCAAGTTATAAACACTCGAGGTAAATTAGAACTCAAGGGTGTTGATATTCAAAATAAAGAGGGTAATATTTCCTTTTTGAAATGTGATATTTTAGGGGTGACAGGTGGTTGGAATCCTAATATTCAAATCAGTTGTCATACAGGTGTAAAGCCTGTTTGGGACAAAAAAATTTCAGCTTTTATTCCTGGTAAAAATAATGTTTCTACACATTTAAAGGTAGTTGGTTCAGCAAATGGAAAATTTACTTTAAGTGAATGTATTTCATCAGCCGAAAAAGCTGTTTTAGAAATACTTAATGATTTAAATTTTAAGTTAGAGAAATATGAGATACCGAGCATTAGTCCTGAAAATATTGATATAGACCCATTTTGGTATGTTCAATTTGGTTCCGAGAGAAAATGGGTTGATTTACAAAATGACGTTACTGTTAAAGATATAGAAATTGCGTATAAAGAAAACTTTAGATCAGTTGAGCATTTGAAAAGATATACAACATTAGGTATGGGAACTGATCAAGGAAAAACGTCAAATGTAACTGGTCTTGCTATATTAGCCTCATTATCAAAGAAATCCATTCCTGAAGTTGGAACAACAGTATTTAGACCTCCTTACGTCCCAGTATCACTCGATACTTTAGTTGGACATGCTCATGGTAAAAACTTCAAACCTACAAGACTGACTCCATCGCATAATTGGGCTCAAGAAAATGGAGCTAGTTTTACAGAAAGTGGTTTATGGTTGAGAGCTGAGTGGTATGCAAAAAAAAATGAGAGAAACTGGAGAACAACAGTTGATAGAGAAGTAAATGCTGTAAGAAACTCTGTAGGATTTTGTGATGTATCTACTCTTGGAAAAATAGATATTCAAGGAAAGGACGCTCTAAGTTTTATTAATAAAATTTACTGTAACGGCTTTGCTAAACTACCTGTTGGTAAAGTTAGGTATGGTTTAATGCTTAGAGAAGACGGGTTAGTTATGGATGATGGAACTACTGCGAGGATGAGTGAGAATCATTTTATTATGACAACTACTACTGTTAATGCGGAGAGTGTTTATAGGCATTTAGAATTTTGTCATCAATGTCTGTGGCCTGAATTAGATGTGCAACTAATATCAACAACCGACGCGTGGGCTCAAATTGCTATTGCGGGCCCAAATTCTAGAAAAATAATTTCTAAAATTATTGATCCAGAATATGATGTTTCTAACGAAAAATTTCCTTTTATGGCATGTGCGGATATTACAATCTGCAAAGGTGTTCGAGCACGTCTTTTTAGAATTTCATTTTCTGGTGAACTCGCTTATGAACTGTCAGTTCCAACTCAATATGCGTATTCACTTATTTCTTATCTGATGGAAATAGGTGTAGAAGAAAATATTACACCTTATGGGACCGAAGCCCTTGGTGTTATGAGAATAGAAAAAGGGCATGCTGCTGGACCAGAATTAAATGGAACAACTTCTGCATTAAATTTAAATATGGATAAAATGGTATCTCTTAAAAAAGACAGTATAGGAATGGTATTATCAAAAAGAGAAGGTTTGCATAAACTAGATGCAATTAAACTTGTCGGCTTGAAGCCTGTTAAAACAGATAATCAAATTGTTTCTGGATCACATATTTTTAATTTACAAGATAAAATAAAACCAGAAAATGACCTTGGCTATGTTACTTCTTCTTGTTATTCTCCTACTGTGAAATCTTATATTGCTCTAGCATTTTTAAAAAATGGGAGTGAGCGATACGGAGATAAAGTCAAAATTAGTAACCCATTATTGAAAAAAGAAACTTATGCAGAGGTTTGTAATCCAGTATTTGTAGATCCAACTGGAGATAAATTACGTGATTAAAAATTTCTTAAAACCTAATTTATACAGATCTGAAGTTTTGATGGTTAATGATAAGCTTAAATTAACTTTGGATAACTCCAGAAATATATTTTCTTTAAATGAGAATAAAGACGAAACTAATAAATTTAATCTTATATTCAAGAAATTTTTTGGTTTCACTGTTCCCGAAATTGCAAAATTTAAATTAAATGATAATTCTATTGCTTTATGGTCACGAACCAAAAGTTATATCATACTAACTGATTTTAATTTAGATGATTTAACCTCTACCTTTGATGGATTAGCTTCTATTACAGATCAAACAGGTGGTTGGTTGTCATTTAAAATAAGTGGAAAAGGTTCTATACATCTATTTGAGAAACTGATTACTATTAATTTGGAAAATTTTAATGAAGGCAATGTAATCAGGACATCTATAGGTAAGATAAACTGTTTTGTATTTTGTAAGAAAAAAGGTGAGACTTATTACATTATCTGTCCTGTATCTTTCTCAAACGCAATGAGATCAAGGTTAATTCAATTAATTGAGTTAAGCTAAGCTCATCGCATTAGGTAAAAATAACACAATACTAGGAAATGCAATTAAGACACCAACTGTGATAACGTCTGCCACAAAAAATGGTGCACATCCCCTAAAGACATCTTGAACAGGAATGTCTGGCCGAACGCCACTCACCACAAAGCAATTTAATCCAATAGGAGGAGTTATTAGACAAAGTTCAGCCATTTTAACAACTATAATTCCAAACCAGATAGGATCATAGCCTAAGGCAATTACAGCTGGTTGTACCACTGGTAATGTCAAAAGTAGCATGCCAATGGCATCCATAAACATTCCTAATACTGCGTAAACTAGTAAAATACATAATAAAATGGTTAAAGGTGCATAATCTAATGACGTAATCCAGTTACTAAATGCATTTGGTAATCCAGCAAAGCCTAAAAACCTTACATAAACTAAAACACCCCATATAATTGAAAATATCATAACTGTTAGCTTAGCAGTTTCATAAAGAGCCGCTTTTAGAGCGCTTGTCTTCATACCTTTTAAAATTGCAATAATAAAAACTACAAATGCCCCCAGAGCACCAGCCTCTGTTGGCGTAGCCCATCCAAAATACATAGAACCAAAAATTATAATAATAACTGAAAATATAGGTACAGTTGCAGGCAAAGAAACCATTTTTTCTTTAAAAGAGTAAATTCTTGTCTTAGGTCCCATTTCTGGCTTGAAGGAGACAATGCCCACAATAATTAAACCATAAATTAGTGCTGAAACTATTCCTGGAAGAAATCCAGCAAGTAAAAGCTGACCTACAGATTCTTCAACTATAATTGCGTATATAACTAAAATGGCGCTTGGTGGTATTAAAGTTGCTAAAGTTCCACCGGCAGCTACAACCCCAGCAGCGAGTCTTCTATTGTAGCCCTCTTTCAACATCTCAGGAATGGCAACTCTTGCAAACACTGCAGCTGTAGCTGTGCTTGCTCCTGAAACAGCTGCAAATCCAGCTGTTGCAAAAACTGTCGCAACAGCCAATCCGCCAGGTAATCTTCCAAGCCATCGCTTTGCAGCTTCAAACAGTGATTTAGTTAACCCTGCGTGAAAAGCAAGAAAACCTATAAGTATGAACATCGGTAAAATAGATAGAGCATAAGTGACTGCTTTAGAGTGTGGAATAGTTCCGGCCATACCAAGTCCAGCGAACATAGCTTTTTCAAGACCTAATTTGGTTGATAGAATCCAAACCAAGCCAACTGTTCCTGCTAAAGCACTAGCAAAGGCAACACGCATTCCAAAAAATATCATAAGCATCATCACAGACGTTACTGTTATACCGATTTGAAGGGGATCCAATGTTTAGTTCCTTACCTATTTTATTGTTTCGATTTGAGATGCTTCTTGTTTAGCTTGGTTTTCAACATCTACTATTAAAGGGACACCAATTGGGTTTAGTTTTGGGTCAACAATTAGTCTGATGTATCCAGCAAATTGAACAATAAGTCTTAATGTTAGAGCAGCAAATGCGATAGGTATCATTAATTTTGAAGGCCAGGTTGGTAATTGAATGTCAATTGTACTATCACCTATAGTCCATGCTCTTTGAAAGTGTTTAAAAGAATAATATGTCAATATGCTTATAATTAATATTGTGGCTGCTGTCTGTATAGCTTCTGCTATCCATTTTGGACGTCCATTTAAAGCAGAAAGAAAAATTTCCATTCTTACATGTCCGCCTAACCTTTGACAGTAAGCTATTCCAATAAATGCAAATATAGCAATGGATTGTTCAGCAAAGTCTATATATCCAGGAATAGGCATATTTAACAATTTTCTGCTTACAATTTGAACTGTAGCAGTAATCATTAATACGAAAATAGAAAGACCAGAAAAGGCAGTTAGAAAATCTTCAAATTTTCCTAATAATTTATCAAATATGCTAATCATTTATTTTCCTATATTAAGAAGGAAGATTCTTAAAACCTTCCTTCTTAATTTTGAATTATTTACTAGCGTCTTTAGCTGTTTTTAAAACAAGATCTAGTAGTTCTTGAGCAGGAAGACCTACAGCGTTAGCTTCTTTAATCCATTGATCCCAGACAGGTTGTGCTGCTGCTTTTCTAAATGCATTTAAATCAGCTTCAGAGTAAGTTATTTTCTTAATTCCCTGTTTGTCAGCTTGTGGAGTATATTTATCAATTGATGCTGAATAAGCTTTATCAAGTGCTGCATAACCGGCGTCAATAGCATCTGTTAATATTTTCTTATTCTTATCAGATAAGCTATTATAGGCATCAATATTAACAACTAAAGGACAATTCACAGAACCAGGTGAAAGGTTAGTTGTTCTCCATGTTGACACTTCATTGATCTTATATGAAAAATGTGAATAAAAAGCAAAAGCTGCTGCGTCAACTGTACCAGTTTCAATAGCTCTATATGTTTCTGGAGCTGTAACTGTTGTAGGAACTGCACCAATCACTTTCATTGCTTTTCCAATTCCACCAAGAGCTCTAACTCTCATACCTTTGAAATCTGCGATAGTTCTTGGCTCTTTACCTCTACCCATAAATTCATACTGCGGCAAAGCAGCAGACATTAAGAGTTTAGCATTCCATTTTTTCATTTCTTTAATTGTAGCAGGATGACTGTATACAGCTAAGTCTGCAGCTTTTTGAACATCACCATTTGTAATAGGTAGAAAGGGTAATTCTAAAACAGTAACAGCTTTATTTTTATCTGCGTGATATGACGCGCAAAAAGTTGCTGCTTCAAAAGCACCTAGCGAAATCCCATCTAAGTTTTCTCTTGGCTTAGATAAGGTACCACCATAGTTAATTTTAATAGTAAAATGTCCATCTGATTTATCAGCAACATACTTTGAAACTGCTTCAATTCCTTCAGTAAAAGCTCTTCTTTTACCCCAAGTTGATAAATTCCAATTTACATTTTTACCATGACTTGCTGCCGTGGCTGATTTAGTCATGCTATCAATTGGGCCACCAAAAATTAGCCCTAATGACAATAATGACATTAATGGTAGTGATTTTTTCATTAGTTCCTCCGATATAAAGTATTTTATGATATTCTATATTTAAAATTTATAATATAAAAGCAGTATATAGAATTTATTAAGTAATTTGTTAACTTATTTTATTATTAACTGGAATTTATTTTGAGTGAAATGAAGCCGGGCAAACCAGATTTTAATTATTTACCATTTAAGGTTCATGGTGGAATTATTTATTTAGCAGGACAACTAGCTAAAGAAGATGGTTTTGTAAAAAATAAGGGGCAAGTATTGGAAGAAATATCTGAGTTTGAAGCCTCTAGACAAATGAAACTTTGCGCAGAACATGCATTTAGTTGGTTAAAAATTGCAGCTGAAAAAAATAAAAGTGAAATAGAATCAATATTAGATTTAAAAGTTTACGTTTCTTGTAATAAAAATTTTGAGGGAATTTCTAGATTAGCAGACCATGCTTCAGGAGTTTTTATTAAAAAATTAGGTGAAAAAGGAAAGCATCCCAGGTCAGTTTTGGCAGTGCTAAGATTGCCTCAAAACGCTCCAGTAATGATTGACCTACGATGCGCAATAAAATTGATATAAGGAAAAAATATGACAAATAATGTAAAGATTTCTTTAAATGATATAAAAGAGTTAGTCACTAACATTTTTCTTAAACAAGGCTGTAATCAAGAAAACGCAAATGCTTTAGCTAATACTATTACTAAAGCTGAAGAAGATGGTTCTAGTTCACATGGTTTATTTCGATTGCCTGGTTATGTGGCGTCTTTAAAATCAGGCAAAGTTAACGGTCATGCTTCTCCTAAGGTTGTTAATAAAACGGCTGTAATATTAAAATGTGATGCAGATAATGGTTTTGCGTCAACTTCTCATGAAGTTGCATTACCCTTGCTTGCAGAAGCGGCAAAAAAAAATGGAATATCTGTTTTAAGTATTACAGGTTGTTACCATTTTGCAGCATTGTGGCCGGAAACAGAATTTCTTGCAAAAAACAATTTGGTTGGTTTTGCTTGTACAGCATTTAAGCCATCTGTTGCTCCAGCAGGAGCAAAAGAACCTTTTTTTGGAACTAACCCCATTTCAATGGCATGGCCTAAGAAGAATGATTACCCAGTTGTTTTTGATATGGCAACAGCAACTATGGCTAAAGGTGAGGTTATGATAGCTGCAAGAGACGGACATATGCTTCCCGATGGAGTAGGTCTTGGAGAAAATGGTCAACCTTCAAATGATCCAAAAGATATTTTAAAAGGGGTTTTATTACCTTTTGGAGGTTATAAAGGATCAGCTATCTCCATGATGGTTGAGTTATTTGCAGCAGGTTTGACTGGAGATGCCTTTTCCTACGAGGCACAAGAAAATGATAATAATGATGGGGGGCCTCCAAAGGGAGGGGAATTTATTATGGCTATGAACCCAGAAATCATTGCAGAACCAAATTGGGAAGACCATTGTAACGATTTTTTTCAGAAACTTTCAGCAATAAAAGGGGTGCGGCTTCCTGGGTCGCGGAGACATAAAAATAGAGATTCTGATCAGTACCGTTTTATAAACGAAGAATTGTTAACCAAAGTCAAATCATATCTTTCATAAGTCTAATAATTAACCTTCTTCCTTTTTGATATTATCTAAAAATAATTTGACGTCTTCAAGTTTGTCATCTGACAAATCTTTATAACTTAATCCATAATGATTTTTAATTTTTAATGCTACATGAGCATATGGATTTCTACCCTTTGGATGATTGGGATGATCAGGTAATTTATTAATTAGATAATCGCCAGTTAGTTGAATTAGACGCCATAGATTTTTTCTATTTTCATCATTCATTTTTAGAAAATTCTCAAAAGAAATAATGTAATTCCTGGGAATGAAAAAAGAAGAATAACTCTACAAATATCACTTATTAAAAAAGGTAAAACGCCCTTAAATGTCTCCGAAATACTCACATCTCCAGCAAGTTTGTTTATAATAAAAACATTTAATCCAACTGGAGGAGTTATTAGTCCCACTTCAACAACAATCAATGTTAATATTCCAAACCAAATAGCAGTTTCTTCAGGTGACATGCCAAAATCTAATGTCATAATTAAAGGAAAAAAAACAGGAATAGTTAAAAGTATCATAGCCAAGCTATCCATCAAGCAACCTAAAAACAAATAAAGGATTAGAATGCATGCCACTATTAACAAAGGTGATAAATTATTATTTAAGGCAATTCTGCCTAGTTCGTTTGGAAGTTGGGTTAAGGCTATAAAGGAGTTAAAAAACTCTGCGCCTAATAATACAAGAAATATCATGGCAGAAGTGACGGCTGTACTTTCTATTACTTCTATTAAATCAGCAAACTTAAAGTTTTTATTTAAGACAGCAATTAGACCTGTGCCTCCAGCGCCAATCGCGCCTCCCTCAGTTGGCGTAAACCATCCCAAATAAATACCACCAATCATTACAACAAAAATTAAAATGATTTGCCAAATATTTTTAAATAATAAAAATCGATCTTTCCAGACAACTCTATCTTTTGTTGGACCGGAGCCTTTAATAAATCTTACATAAAGTGCTATTGCTAATATGTAACCTAAAGCAGCTAAAATACCAGGAACAAAAGCTGCCAAAAACATTTTAGCAATATTTTGTTCTGTCAAAATGGAGTATATTATTAAAATGACTGATGGAGGTATTAATATACCTAACGTGCCTCCAGCAGCCAAAGTTCCAGTGCTTAAAGCACCAGAATATCCAAGGCGTCTTAGTTCTGGTAATGCAACTTTACCCATAGTAGCTGCAGTTGCTAATGAAGATCCACAAATTGCTCCAAACCCTGCGCAAGCGCCTATAGCTGCCATGGCCACACCACCTTTACGGTGTCCTAAACAAGCTCCAGTAAATTTAAATAATGCTTCGCTCATGCCAGCTTTCCCAGCAAAGTTACCCATTAATAAAAAAAGAGGTATCACAGAAAGTGAATAATTTGAAAAAAGATGCCATGCACTTGTTTTAACTTGAGATAAAATTGGAAGCCATCCAGCAATCAAAATAGTGCCCGAACAGCCAACAATTAGCATGGATAGGCCAATAGGAACTCTCAAAGCTAACATAGAAAATAATATTGGAAATGCTAATATACCAAGGGTAAATTTATCCATTTAAATTAATTTCCTAAAATATCGTATATCTTAATTGTGAAAGTGTAAAAACAACAAATAGTTAAAAGAAAGAAAGAAGCAATAACCGGTAAGAAAGGTATCCAAATAGGAAATGCTAGAAGCATGGTTTCTTCTTGATAAACGAACATATCCCTAGCGCCTAAAACCATACGAAAGCTAAAAAATAGTGCTGTTAATCCAAAAATTAAAGAACTTAAGGCATCTAAAAAGTTAATTTTATTTTTAGATAATTTAGCCGTTATAAAGTCGACTATTACATTTCCATTTTTCAAGTGACAAAGTGGTAAGAAAGACCCAATAGCAACAGCACATGCTATCTCTACTAATTCAAAATCACCTAAAATAGGAGATGAAAAAACAACACGTCCAAAAATTGAAAATATACTTATCAAGGCAGCTATTAAAAGAACTAAACCGCCAAAAATAGCAAAAAATCTAGATGTTTTATTTAAAATACGCCCAAATTGATTATCTGGACGTATTTTTATATTATTTAATTTATTAAAAAACATACTTAATTATTTAGTATGTTTTCTCATATTTTGCTATTAATGATTTTGCTGTGTCATATAGTCTTTGTCCATCAAGGCCTTTGCTATTTGCTTTTTTAATCCAATCTTGAATGACTTCATCTCCAGCTTTTTTAATTTCTGCTACTGGTGCTCCAGACAATACATGAAATTCTCCGCCAGCTTTAACAGCTAGGCTTTTTGCAGGACCTTCAAATCCATCCCATAAAATACCAGCTTGCTTAGCTAAAGACATACCAGAATTATTATCAATAATTTTTTTATGAGCATTAGATAGTGAATTATATTTTGCTTTATTCATAATAAATAGAAAAGGAGTGGTATATAATCCTCTATTTCCAGCTATATTAGTATGAGATTTAGTAAGTTCTTGAAGTTTAAAAGAAGGCATTATCTCCCAAGGCACAACCATTCCGTCAATAACTCCTTTTGATAAAGAAGGTGCAACTTTTGGTACTGGCATACCAACAGGTGTAGCTCCTAATTTTTTCAAAAGATTAGTTGCTGAACGTGTTGGTCCTCTTAGTTTAAGCCCTTTAAAATCAGCAACCGATTTTATGAGTGTTTTTTTAGTATGTATCATTCCAGGAGCATGGACATGCACTGCTAAAATTTTATAATCTTTTAAATCCTCTGCGCCAGCAGTCTCAACAAATTCTTGAACTGCTTGAGCAGTTATTTTTGCGCTAGTAGGCATAAAAGGGAGTTCAAATACAGATAGTCTTGGAAATCTACCAGGAGTATATCCAGCGACTGTCCATGCTAAATCAACAACTCCTTCACGAACTTGATCAACAAGCTGCGGTGGTTTGCCTCCAAGTTGCATGGACGGATACATCTCTGTTATTATTTCTCCATTACTTTCCTTAGTTACTTTGTCAGCCCAAGGTTTTACAAATTTAGCGTTAGAGTTTGCTGGCATTGGGACAAAGGTATGAAACTTTAATGTCACTTTATCAGCTGAAGCACTAAATGATAAACCAGCACTGATAATAGTGGTGGCTAATAATCCTATTATTTTATTCATTAATATTCCTCCAGATTAAGTTTATTATTGTAGATAAATCATTAACTACAAATTTATATAAATCAAACTCTATTTTAATAAAATATAAATAATATTCTCATTTTATGATAAAAGTAATATTTATTCATTGTTTTTTTATTAAAATGGTGCATAATTGATTTTTATTGATTTAAGGTATAATTAAATGGCTATAAATGCATTAAGTTATATAGGGGTAAATTCAGACAAACTAGACGATTGGTATAATTTTGCAGTTAAACATCTTGGTATGCAGAAAATTGATAATAGTTCAAAATCTTTATCCTTTAAAATGGATAATCAAAAACAAAGATTTTCTATTTCTGGTGAACCTGGGGATGCTCTAGCTTTTCTTGGCTGGGAAGTTGAAAAAAAATCTGATCTTGAAATTTATGCAAATAGATTAGATAAAATTAATGTATTAGTTAAAGAAGGTAATAAAAATTTAACTGATAAAAGATTTGTTAACGAATTAATATATTTTGACGATCCGGCTGGTAACAGAATTGAACTAGTTTATAAACCTCATTTAGATAAGGATCCATTTGTTTCAGGAAGACCAATATCGGGGTTTAAAACTGATATTTGTGGTTTAGGCCACGCTGTATTACATGTTTCCAATATTGAAGATTTAATACCTTTTTATAGGGATACCTTAGACTTTAAAATAAGTGATTATAGCTTTGATCCAATATCATTATGTTTTTTTCATGTGAATGGAAGACATCATAGCTTTGCTATGATTGGAACTGGTCAACAAGGATTTCACCATTTTATGGTTGAATATCAAAATCTGGATGATATTGGCCAAGGTTATGATCTTCTTCAATTTAAAGAAAATGCTATTGCCTATACATTAGGGAGGCACACCAACGATTATATGACTTCATTTTATGCTCATACTCCGTCAGGTTTTTTTGTAGAAAATGGTTGGGGCGGTAGAATTATTGATCCAAGCACCTGGGTTCCCCATGAAACAAATGAAGGTCCAAGCTTTTGGGGTCATGAAAGATTATATCTTCCTGATGTTGAAAGATTAAAATTTAGAAAAAAACGTCTTGAAACGGCCGAACAAGGAAAGCAATCTCCTATGATTATAGATTGTCCGTGGCTTTACCAAAACGTTAAAAATAAATAAATATCATTAATGTGAAGTAAAAAAATGGACCGTGTTTAACATGAATAATTTAGATTTTGATATTGTAATTGTTGGATTAGGTCCAACTGGTGGTACTTTGGCAAATTTATTAGCTATGAATAATGTTTCCGTTCTAATTTTAGAAAAAGAGGAAAATATATACAATCTTCCTCGTGCTGTGCATTTTGATGATGAGATAATGCGAGTTTTTCAAACTATAGGAATTACTAAAAGCCTATCTAAAAAACTAATTATTAATAAGGGTACAAAGTTTATAGATGATAATGGTGAATTATTATTGGATTGGCCAAGACCTAAGAAAATTACAGAAAATGGATGGTATCCAAGTTATCGTTTTCATCAACCAGATTTAGAGAGAAGCTTAAGACATAATTTAAAAAAATATAAAAATGTTACTATAGTTCAAAATGCCGAAGTTTATAAAACTATTAACAAAAAAAATTATGTAGAGGTGAATTATAAAAATACTAAAACGAATAAAATTTATTCTTTAAAATCAAAATATTTAATAGGCTGTGATGGTGCAAACTCATTTCTAAGGAATGAAATTAATTCAGAAATGGAACATTTAGGTTTTGAGCAACGTTGGGCTGTTATTGATGTGATTTTAAAAAGAAAAAAATTGAATCTTCCAGATAGAACTATTCAATATTGTAGTCAATCTCGGCCAGCAACTTATTGTAGAAATGTAGGCAGGAGACGAAGGTGGGAAATAGCGTTAAAGGACGATGAACGCGCGGATACTTTCTTTGAAGAAAAAACACTTTGGAAATTTTTGAGTCGATGGATTGTTCCAGATGAAGCTAAGATTGAAAGAAAGACCATATATACTTTTCAATCTGCAATAGCGAAACAATGGAGAAAAGGACGTATTTTTTTAGTAGGGGATGCCGCTCACCTAACACCTCCTTTTATGGGGCAAGGCATGTGTGCGGGGATTAGAGATGCATCAAATTTGGCGTGGAAGATTACTATGTGCTGCAATAAAGGTCATAATGAAAAGTTACTTGATACTTATCAGTCAGAAAGATCTTCTAACGTAAGAGACTACATAAAAACAGCAATGAAAATGGGAGAATTACTGAATTCGATTGGCGGGTCTGACGTTTCTGACACTGTTTTCATTCAACCTGATGGATCAATAAAGATGAACACTATTAAACCTAAGCTTGGAAAAGGATTAGGAATTTCAAAAGATCCTAATAGAGGAAAAATATTTCCTTCTTTAAAAAATGAATTCGGAAAAGATATTGATTTTTTATATTCAAGTGAACCTATATTAATCACTAATAGGAAAATAGATAAAAATAATTTTGATATTAAAATTTTTGACAATATAGATATTCCTAAAGTTGAGACGATACTAAAAAAATTTAAAAGTGATGCATTAATAATTCGTCCTGACAGATTTATTTTTGCTAGTACCAATGAAAAAGATTTAGTGAATTTTTCAGAGTCATGTCTCATTCAAATTAATAATTGAGAAGGTTTTTCTTAAATGTCTGGTTTTGAAAGATTTAATAAAATTTTAAATTTATTTTCAGAAAAAAGAAGTTCTCTGACAGTAGCTGAAATTTCAGAAGAGTTAAAAATACCTTCAAGCACTATTTATAGAACAGTTCGTGAAATGGTTTTAGCTGATTTTCTGGAGAGTGCAGCAGGTTCTTATTTTAGATTAGGTCAAGCATTTATTAAATTTAATCGTATTATTAATCTATCAGACCCATTAATTCAGGCAGGTGAACCATTTCTTAAAAAACTAGCAAATGAAAATCCAATACCTAGCACAAATATATTAGCAAGGCTATTTGGTGATAAAGTGATGTGTGTTGCTGATTTCAAATACCCATCTTTTAAGAATAATACAAGCTATCAAAAAGGTAGATTAATGCCATTACTTTACGGCGCAACCTCTAGAGCAATTATTATGCAAATAAAAGGGAAGCGTTTGAGTGATATTTTAAATCGTGAAGGGTTAAACGATGATAACCAACAAAAAATATTCATAAGTGGCTTAGATGAAGATAAAAAAAAAGGTTTTTGTAAGACTGAAGGTCAAGTTGATAATGGATTAATTGGTTTTGCCATATCAATAAATAATAAAAAATTAGGGATTGAAGCTTCATTGAGCTCAATATTTAACTCTAGCGATTATCGTCCTGAGCATGAACCAGCTATATATGCCAATCTGTCAAGCTACGTAATATTAATTGAGAGATATATGAATAAAATATTTTTTGAAATTGAGGCTTATCATAATAATGATTTAAATAAGGATTAAAAGTAATGTTAACGGCGGTTCAAGCAGATTTGTATCTGCACCATCTTGAAATACAAAGTGATAACCCTCTGGGTCTTGCAAAGTTTTATTCAAGTGTAATGAGTATGAAATTAAATAAAATAAATAATAAAAAGATTATATGCAATGGTCCATCAAGAAAGATTATTATTACAAAAGGAAATAATAAAACTTTAAGTTATGCAGGTATGGTTTGTAGAAGTGAAAAGAACCTTGCTAGATTTAAAAGTTTTCTAGTCCAGAATCAGGTGCAAATAAAAGAATTTAAATCAGAAATTTATAAAAATGGGTCTTTTTCTATTTTAGATCCTGATGATAATCAAATATGTTTTGGTATTTTAAGTGATAACGAAAAATTATTATTTGATGGTATAAATGGTCCATTACAACACGTAACTTTTTCTTCATTTAATGTAGAAGCCTTTCAAGAATTTTATGAAAAAAAACTTGGTTTTCAAGTCACTGACAGAGTTGTAAAAACAGATGGTACACTTGCTACCTGCTTCACGACGTCTAATCATGAGCATCATACAATAGCATGTTTTAGGTCAGATAAAAAAGGTATAGATCATCATTCTTATGAAGCAGGTGAATGGGATCATATAAAGACCTGGTGTGATCACTTTGCCTCACATGATATACAGCTTATGTGGGGTCCTGGTAGACATGGGCCAGGAAATAACTTATTTGTTTTTATTGAAGATGCTGATGGGAATTGGATTGAAATTTCAGCTGAATTAGAAACGGTTCATGGCCGACCGATAAAAAACTGGCCTCAAACAGAAAGAACCCTTAATTTGTGGGGCAAGGCTATTATGAGATCATAGGAAAAGGAAATAAAATGAAATTAGTAAGTTTTAGTAGATTAGGGAAAGCTAGATTTGGGGCTGTTGTTAAAGACGGTGTGATTGACTTGACTGGTAAACTTGACCCAGATGTTAATACAATTAAAGAATTAATATCACTTCATATGGAAGATCAGGCAGATGAATTTATTGCAGGCAAAAATAAAGATTTATCATTTTCAGATATTATATTTTTACCAGTTATTCCAGATCCTGAAAAAATTATGTGTGTTGGCTTAAACTATGTTGAACATAAAAAAGAAACTGGTCGACCAGATGTAGATAATCCAACAATATTTACAAGATTTGCAGACTCTCAAGTTGCCCACATGCAGCCTATGATTAAACCTGATAATTCAGATCGTTTTGATTACGAAGCAGAAATGGCAATAATTATTGGAAAAGGCGGAAGATTCATATCTGAGGATGAGGCTTTAAATCATATAGCAGGCTATGCATGTTATAATGACGGCAGTATTAGAAATTATCAAAGACATACATCGCAATACACACCAGGTAAAACGTTTCCAGGTACAGGTGGTTTTGGGCCTTATATGGTTACACCAAGCGAAGTAGGGGATTATAGAAAATTACCAATTGAACTTAGATTAAACGGAAACATAATGCAAAAAGCAACGCTCGCAGACCTTATATTTCCAATACCAAGGTTAATCAGTTATATATCTGAATTTACGGCATTGTCTTCTGGTGATGTAATTGTTACTGGTACACCTGGTGGAGTAGGTGATAAAAGAAATCCTCCAGTGTATATGGTTCCAGGTGATATTGTTGAGGTTGATATTGGAATGTTAGGTGTATTAAGAAATCCAATAATTGCAGCGCCAAAGTTATAATTTAAAATATCTTAGGTGAATATTAATATGAACAAATCTTTAATTACAAACTTAGTTTCGTTGTTGATAATCTCGATTGGCCTTTTTTATAAAGATCAATATTCGTTTATTCTTATGACAGGTGTATTTGCATTATCAGGTAGTGTTACTAACTGGATTGCAGTACATATGTTATTTGATAAAGTCCCTTTTTTATATGGGTCAGGTGTAATACTTGATAGGTTTGAAGATATTAAACTAGGCTTAAAAAATCTAATACTGCAAGAACTATTTTCAGAAGATCAGATAAAAAAGTTTCTATTAGAAAATAAGAATGGTGTTTCTGAAAAGCTTATTGAAAAAATAGATTTTGATAGGGTGTTTCTTGGTTTAGTAGAGGCTATTGAAAGTTCACAATTAGGTGGTATGCTAGCGATGGTTGGTGGAAGAAAGGCCTTAGATCCTTTAAAAGAGCCTGTTGTTAAAAAGCTGAGAATAATTATTGACGAATTTATTCATGAAAATAGTGGAAATGATCAGGTTAATAATTCAACAGAAAGCTTAGTGAAAAAGATAGAAAACATTCTTGATTCAAGGTTAGCTGATTTAACTCCCAAAGATATTAAAGATATTATTCAAAGAATGATAAAAGAACACTTAGGTTGGCTTGTTGTATGGGGAGGTTTTTTTGGTGGGCTATTAGGTTTTATTTTAAGTCCAGTCGCATTAAACTTAATATAGTAAATTGAAGAAGAGTGACTTGTTTTCACTCTTCTTCTTTAATTTTAAGATATTAACCAACCACCATCAATATCAATAGTAGTCCCAGTTATAAATTCATTTTCTATTGCAAAAATTATTCCTTGAGCTACTTCGTCAGGTGTTCCTGCTCGTGGAATTAAGTTGCTGTTAGTTGTGTTTTTATAGAATTCGTCTCTTTCTTTTCCCTGAAGTGGGCTCATGGGAGTATCTATTATTCCAGGAGAAACTATATTAATCCTTTTTGGAGCTATTTCTGGTGCAATACCGCGAGCAAATGCTTCAACTGCGCCACCCACTGATGAAATTGCAATTTGGCCTGGACGACATTTTCTTGCTGGAGAACCACTCACTAAAACTATATTACCATCATCTTTTAAGAATTTGGTGCCGTATCTTACTACGTTGGTATATCCCCATAATTTATCAAATGAAGCCTTGTAGCCATCTAAGTCCATAGAAAGAAATGGTCCAACAGCTCTTGAACCGCCAGTTGCTGAGTTAACTAAAATATCAAATTGACCTTGATCTTGAAAAAATTTTTCAATTGCTTCTCTATCTAAAACGTTAAGTTTATATGTAGTTACATTTTTTGGAAGATTTCCCAATTTTTCAGGGTTACGGCTAATTGCAACGACATGAGCGCCTTTGTCAGATAACATTTGGGTTGCCGAAAGACCTATTCCAGAAGTGCCTCCAAAAACAATAGCCTTTTTACCATTAATATTCATGTTTGTTTTATCCTTTTAAATTATGTGTAATTATTTTTTTATAACATTTTGTTTTGAGATTTGTTACTAAAGTTTAAGTTATATTAATGGAGATGAAATGACAATCGAGTTATTTAGGAACAATTCATATTTAAAAGAACATAGTTCAAAAGTAGTAAAGATTTTACCTGAAGGGTTAGTTTTTGATGAAACAATTTTTTACCCAGAAGGTGGAGGACAACCGGGGGACGAAGGTGAATTAAATATAGGAAATAAGACTGTAAATATTATTGGGACAAAATATATTAATCGTGAATTAGTTCATTTAACTGAAAAATCTGATCAATTAAAAGAAGGCGATAATATAAAAATTATTTTAGATTGGTCTAAAAGGTATAGTTATATGCAAGTTCATACATGCCTTCATTTATTATGCTCTTTAATACCCTATCCAGTAACAGGAGGTTCAATAGGTTATATGAGAGGAAGATTAGATTTTGACCTTGAAACAAAACCTAATAAAGAAGAACTATTAGATAAATTAAACCAATTAATTCTAAAAAATTATGAGGTAAGTATTTCTTCAATAAAAGATTCTGAGTTAGATGACAATCCGGACTTAGTTAGAACTATGTCTGTTAAACCACCAAGGGGATCCGGAGAAATTAGAATGGTCCGTATTGGAGATAATGTTGATTATCAGCCCTGTGGAGGAACTCATGTAAATACAACTTCAGAAATTCCTTCTGTAAGTTCGATTAAAATAGAAAATAAAGGTAAAATGAACAAAAGAATAATTGTTAATCTATAAGTATTATTCTTTTTTACAAACCACCTCAAAGGGCAAGGTCCTATTTTCTTTTATAGATTTCATGGAATTCACTGATCGTTCTTTCATGCTTTCTCCACCAATAACATGAATACCTAAAATGGGTTTTTCTTTTTTGGGGGATGGATTAGTTAGCTTTTCATAACCTGAAATATATTTATCGCCTGTTTCAATAATTTCAATATTTGAAAAACCTACTTTTTTTAATAACAACATTGTTTGTTCAGGTGGTAATAAAAAACTCATTTTTTCATTATCTGCCCATGGTAACGGAAATATGGGGTTTCCTATTATACCTAAGCCATGTTCACTAAAAGCAAAAAACCCACCTTTTTTTAGAACTCTAAAAGCTTCAGAAAAGAATTTTTCTCTATCAGAAATATTCATTGTAACGTGTTGAGAGTAAGCACCATCAAAGGTTTCATTTTTAAAATCTAAAACTTCGCCATTTCCAACTTTAAGTTCAACTTTATTTGACATTGAAGTGATTTTATTAAATTCATTACCTATTTCAACAAAGCTGGGAGTGATGTCAATTCCAGTAAGAATACATCCGAATTCTTTTGCGTAATATCTAGCTGGACCACCAAGGCCGCAGCCAATATCTAAGATACTCTGATTTTTTTTAATAGGCATCCTCTTGCCAAGGTCAACTGTGGCAGCTATTCCTCGTGCGTGATATTGGTCTATAGGAAATAATTCTTCAATTTCTAGCTTTTTGTTAACTAAATTAGCTTTAGTCATAGCTAAATGGACTCTAGAGTGTATATCTCCTCTAGTCCAAAATACTTCTACATCTTCTTCATTAACCATTTAGAAATAAACTAACTTTTTAACTGTTAATAATAAAATCTGCGCAGCGTTCTCCAATCATCATACAAACTGCATTAGTATTTCCAGAAACTAATGTCGGCATAATAGATGCATCTGCAACACGAAGTCCTTTAATTCCATGTACCTTTAAGTTTTTGTCAACTACAGCATTCTGATCAAAACCCATTTTACAAGTACCTGACGGATGATAAACTGTTTCAGCTTTATTTTTAATAAACTCTAATATATCGTCATCGGTTGAGATTTCGAAGCCTGGTTGTATTTCGTCATTAACAAACTCTTTCATTGGCTCTGTTTTCATTAGATTTCTAATTAATTTGACACCGGCTACAAGTGTATCCTTGTCTAATTGACTTGATAGAAAATTATATTTTATACTAGGAAATTCTTCAGGGTCATTAGATTTAATATGAATGCTTCCCTTACTTTCTGGCAAGTTTTGATTTACTGTACATGTAATTCCAGGTTCTTTTCCTAATGTTCTTTTCCCATCTTTTAAAACCACTTTATATGGAATAAAATGAACTTGAATATCTGGTGCGGCCAGTTCTTTTCTCGTTTTAAAAAAACCTATCACTGGTGCTGATGGGAGGGTTAAAAATCCGTCTCTTTGGAACACATATTTAAATACTTGTTTGATTAAATTAACGCCTCTAGCTTTATCATTATATGCTATGCCTGGTTTTGTAATATTGTAAACTAATCTAGGTGCGAGATGATCTCTTAAATTTTCTCCTACACCCTTTAATTCATGAATTAGTTCGATACCTTTACTTTCTAAAATTGAACGATCACCAATGCCTGACAATTCTAAAACTTGAGGAGAGTTAATTGCTCCTCCGCACAAAATAACTTCTTTTGCGGCGCTATATTGTATTATTTTATTTTTATTTTTAACCTCTGCCCCAACACATTGTTTACCTTCAAATAATAACCTAGTTACAAGTGAATCAGTAATAATGGTTAAATTTTTTCTTGATTTAATTGGTGACAAATATGCTATCTTTGCACTCATTCTCTCACCTTTATAAATTGTTGTTTGTGTGTAACTTATTCCCTCTTGATCATCTCCGTTATAATCTTTATTAACTGGAATTTTGTTTTCCTCAGCAGCTTTAAATAAACCATCATATATTGGATTTCTATCGGTTACTTCAGAAACTTTAAGAGGGCCGTCTCCTCCCCTTATTTCTGATAGTTCGCCTTGATAATTTTCCAATTTTTTAAAAAAAGGTAAAACATCATCATATGACCAGCCAGTATTGCCCATTTGAGCCCATGTGTCATAATCTAACTTATTACCTCTTACATATACCAAACCGTTTATAGCGCTAGATCCTCCAAGCAATTTTCCTCTTGGTACAGGTATTTCTCTATTTCCGGTGCTCTCTTCTGGTTCAGATCTATACCTCCAATTTGCTAGTGGATTATCAATTAAGAGAGCAAAACTGGCAGGAAGTCTTGTTACCGGATGAGACGCTCTACCAGCTTCTATTAATAATACATTATGTTGAGGATTTTCAGATAATCTATTGGCAACAGCACATCCGGCTGAACCAGCACCAACTATAATATAGTCATAATTATTATTCATTTTCTTTCCTTGTTTCTAGATGGCTATATTAGACATTTATATTTCATGATCAAATTAAAAAGGAATTAAATTTAGTTACTCAGCTAATTGATAAATAAATTAAACAGTGTTAAAAAACATCAAATTTAAGGAATATAAATTTGTTAGAGTTGTTTTTAGACGTGTCACAAATAATAATAGCCGATATTGTTTTATCAGGTGACAATGCCCTTATTATTGGTATGGCTGCTGCAACAGTTCCAGAGAAAAATAGAAAAAAAGTAATTTTTATTGGTTTAATGGCAGCTGCAATTTTACGAATTTTATTTGCGTTAGTTGCTTCTTATTTAATAAGTGTTCCAGGACTTTTATTATTAGGCGGCCTTCTTTTATTTTGGGTGTGCTGGAAATTTTATAAAGATATAAAAGAGTTTTCGTCTGAAAAAAAGGAAGATGATACTTCTAGAGTAGACTTGTCTGGCAAAGGTATGAAAGCTGCCTTAACAACTATTATTATCGCTGATGTTTCTATGTCTTTAGATAATGTAATAGCTATAACGGCCATAGCCAGAGATAATAAAACTCTACTAATATTAGGTATTGCTTTTGCTATATTAATAATGGCGGTATTTGCAACCGCCATCGTTAAGTTATTAATAAGATTTAAATGGTTATCTTACTTCGGCTTAGCATTCCTAATCTACTTGTCAGGTACTATGACTTATGACGGTTGGCTCCAGCTTGCACCATTTATTGCTTAAAAGTTTTTTTATCCAGATAACATCTTAGGAAACCAAAGTGCTATATCTGGAATGAATAATACTAACATCATTCCAATTATCTGTAATCCAATGAAAGGCAAGACAGCCATAAAGATTTCTTGTAATTCTATCTCAGGAGGAGCTACAGATTTTAACCAAAAACATGCTGGGCCAAAAGGTGGAGACAAGAAATAGATTTGTATATTCATAACAAATAATACGCCAAACCACACAGCAGCCCAAGCAGGATCTAATCCAAGTTCAGGAGCCATGCCGACAACAACTGGCGCAAACACTGGAACTGTTATAAAAGCAATTGCTATCCATTCCATGAATGTACCTAAAATAACTAATATAAGCATCATTAAAGCAACAACGGCTAATGGTGAAAGACCAAGTCCGGTGAATAAAGATCTCATAAAATCGGCACCACCAATAAGGTTATAAATACCAACAAAAGCTACCGCACCTAGTATTAGCCATACTATTGTTCCAACAGTCGACATTGTTCCTGCAAGAGCTTTTTGCAAAAGGTTCCAGCTAAAAGAGTTTCTAACGAAAGCAACAACAATTGCTCCAATAACACCAACTGCTGCAGCTTCAGTAACAGACGCTATTCCAGCATAAATGGATCCCATCACACAAAAGATTAAAAATACACACATCATTACAGCGGATTTTTTCTCTTTATTTAATTTCATTTCTTTTCCACGAGCTGCTGCCACTTCTTCAGCATTTGGAGCAAGAGAGGGATTTATATAGCATCTAATAAGAGTAAAAATTGCATAAAAGGTAGCAAGCATTAGACCTGGTACAGCTCCAGCCATAAAGAGGTCACCAATTGCAACATTTGCTGATAAGCCATAAACAATCATAATGATACTTGGAGGAATAAGTGTAGCTAATGCACCTGATGCACACACAACACCAATGGCCAACTTTCTATTATATCCTAGACGCATCATTTGAGGAAGTGCTACTAATCCGAGCATAACAATTTCTCCACCCATAACACCTGACATTGCAGCAAGAATAACTGCCACGACAATTGTCTGGATAGCAACGCCGCCACGAAGTTTACCCGCAAAGATTTGCATAGCATCAAAAAGATCTTCAGCTACTCCAGCTTTTTCTAGTATAGATGCCATTAATACAAATAAAGGTACAGCGATTAGGGGGTAAGCTTCTAAAAGACCAAATGCATTTGTTGAAACTAGATATAATCCATTAAACCCAAAATAGAACAGTGCACTTAATATAGATACAAATAATGTTACAATCCCAAGAGGCATTCCAGTCGTCATCAATGCAATCATTAGCCCAACTATTAGTATACTTGCCCATTTAATGCCTATATCTCTTATATCGACATATTTAGTTGGCTCTAAGTAAGCTGCTATAGAGCTAAGATGCTCGTTGATTGCTATAACGCCCTTTAACTCAAATGCATGTTCAAAAAACACTAAGATTAGTCTGAAAATTATAAAAGCGGCGATGCCAGAGATTATATTTTTTGCAACTTTAGAGTCAAAATGTCTGTAAAGATTTACCAAAAGTTGAGTTAAATATACTGTAGCTCCTGTAACCAACATTGTTTTTAGTATTAAAGGTTGAGGTGAATTCCACGCACTACCTGCTCTTTCAACCATCATTACGGATTCTATTGCTCTTACAAGAGTATCGTCAACAAACATCCATAAGGCTACAACGCCTATTACGTAAGCAAAAAGGTCTAAATACCATTGTTTAGCTTTATCTACCATGATGTAAATAACGGTAATTCCAATGTGCCGTTTATGGAGAGTAATGTAACCTGCAGACAACATCCAAGCTGATGCGCACAAAACCATCACTGTTTCAAAAGCCCATTGTGTAGGTGCATCAAAAACATATCGTGAAATTACTTCATAACAAGTTATTAATGCACAAAGAAGATATAGTTGAGAAACAGCAAGTCCTAAAAATTTACTGATGTGATCAACAAAATTAAGCTTGTCGACTGTAGAAGGAAAACTATCGCTATTCAACGCCTTGTTAATTTCCATAATTTCCCCCCAAAAATACTATTAAATATTTCTTACTCTAGTATTTAAAAACATTAGGTAAAGCAAAAAATACTTTTTTTATCTTTTACAAATATTATTAAAATAAATAAAGAAAGTGGTTGATATGTTTTTAATTATTCTTCATGTTAATTCTTTACGGGAGGAACTTATGGAAAATGAAGGAAGAAATGATCACGTTCAGTATTATGGTCCTTGGGGCTGGATAGGTGGGCTGTTTTTAGGTGCTCTTATCATATACGCAATGTTTTCAATTGCCGATGGTTTTATGTAAGTTTGTTAACAAACTAAGTAGGAGTTTTGAATGAAAACTAAATTAACAGGTATATTAGGCATTGCAGTTGCAGCATCTATAATGGTGTCTGACGTAAATGCTAAAAATATAAAAGTGCAAGCAAGTTCTAAATCAGGGGACTGGGCTCATTTATTTATGACTGAAAATTATGCACCTCGTCTTAAAGCAATGACAGGCGGCGCATTATCTATAACTGTATTGCCAACTAAAGCAGTTGTTCCACACAGAGAAACAATTGATGCTGTTGCTAATGGTATTTTAGATGGTGACTTAAATGCAATTTCTTATTTTGCAGGAAGAGATCCAGCATTTGCAATGATTGGTGACTTGATCGCTGGTTGGGATACTCCTGAGCAACTTCAAACATACTGTATGCATGGTGGTGGTAAAGAAATACTTCAAAAAATGTATGATACTTTGAAAGTAACTTCAGGTAAAATCCATGTTATTGGATGTAGCCCATACTCAAGAGAAGCATTAGTTTCAAAAAATAAGATCACAACAGTTGCGGGTCTTAAAGGTGTTAAGATTAGATCACCTGAAGGTTTAGCTGCTGAAGTTTTTAGACTTGTTGGTGCTTCACCATCTTCAATTCCTTTCTCAGAAGTTTATACTTCTCTAGAAAAAGGTATTGTTGATGCGGCAGATGCATCTGCTTATGTAAACAATAATGCTTCTGGAATGCACAAAATTGCAAAATTTCCAATTTATCCTGGTATTCACTCAATGGCTAATCTTCAATTCATAATGAATAAGAAGCTATTCAATAAGTTATCAAAAGATAATCAAGTTGCATTAGAAACTTGGTATATTGCTGCTTATACTGAAATGAGAAGAGCTGCTGACATCGAGGATAAAGAATTAGTTGCTAAGCATAAAGCTGGTGGTGATATTACTGTAGTTGATTGGGCACAAGAAGAAAGAGATAAGTTTCGTAAGATCTCAGTTGGTGCTTGGGAAAACTATGCTAAGAAGAGTCCTTTAGCTAGAGAAGCTCTTAATTCACAGTTAGCTTTCATGAAGAAAATGGGAATGCTTTAAAAACTAAATTTTTAAATAAATTTAAACTTGCTGAAAGAAATTTCAGCAAGTTTTTTTATGTCTGACTTAATATTATATTTGAGATATCCAGTAATTCAGCCTCTTTATTCCAGGAAGTTATAATCTGAACCCCAATTGGTAAATCATCTTTTCCTTTTAAAAGAGGTAAGCTAATTGCAGGCACGCCCAACATAGTCCAATAACCGTTAAATATAGCATTTCCAGTATTCATAAGATCTCTTGGAGCTTGACCTGGTGCTGCTGGCGTAATGATAGCATCAAACTTTTCAAATATTTCACTTAAAGCTTGTTTCATTTTTTTTGCCTTTTCAATTGCTTCAATATAACTCTTTGCTGAAACTGATATGCCGGCTTCAACTCTATTTAATGTAAATGGATGAAGCTTTAATTTATCTGTTTCATAATAATTTGCTAACGATTTTGAAATTGATCCATTCATAATAATTTCATGACATTTTGCTGCTTCCGTAAAATCATCTCCAAGCTCTATTGCAGTAACATCTAAATGCGTGTCATTAACATATTGTTTGATTGTTTTTTTCATATCTTCTTCACCTGAATTCCATACTGGCCCTTTGACAAATGCAAATTTAGGAGATCTTTTTAGTTTACTTTCGGTTCTGAAAGTATAATTGCTTTCCATGTCTAAATCTTTTTTGTCATAAGACAAAATAACTGAAGCAACTAATTTTATGTCATCAGTAGAATTTGCATATATACCAGGGTGATCTAACCTTTCAGAAATTGGTGACATTCCAGACCTTGATATTGTTCCAAAAGTAGGTTTAAGTCCTAAAACACCAGTAAAGGATGCTGGTCTGAGAACAGAGCCTCCTGTTTGAGATCCAATAGCTAGTGGGATCATATAATCTGAAACAGCCGCAGCTGAGCCTGACGACGAACCTCCAGGAGTACACTCTAAGTCTTTAGGGTTTTTAGTTTTTCCTGGTGCAGATAAAGCAAATTCTGTAGTAACGCATTTTCCCATAATGACAGCGCCAGCATCTCTAAGTAACTTAACAAGATGTGCATCTTCAGATGGTCTTCTACCTTTATGTATAAGAGATCCGTTTTCTGTCGGCATATCTTTTGTGTCAATGATATCTTTTATGCCTATTGGAAGGCCATTTAATATGCCAGGTGTCTTATCTTTCCATCTTTTGTCTGCATGCCTAGCTTGTTCAAGTGCAAGTTCAGGGTCTAAAAAAATCCAGGCCCCTACTTCCGATTCACGAGCTTTTATGTGTTCTAAAAAAGCATTAACATATTCTTCGGAAGTTAGTTCCCCTCTTTTCATCATTTCTAATGCATTAACAGCACTTATTTTTATAAGATTCATTATTATACCCTAAATTATTATTTTATTATTACAGCTTCAGCTTCAATCTCAACCTTCATTCGGGGATCTACCAAAGCAGAAATTTCAAGTAAGGTAGAGGCAGGCTTATGTTCTCCAAAATATTCAATTCTTTTTGGATTAATAATAGTTCTATCGTTAATGTCTGTTAAGAACACTCTAACTTTAACAACATTGGAACAAGAGCCTCCAGCCGCCACTAGACAAGTATCTAAATCTTTCATTGCAATATCAAATTGTTCTTTAGTATTTTCTGGAATAGTCCCGTCAAAGTTCATACCTACTAATCCAGAAACCCAAATAATACCATGAGCTTCAACAGCATGACAATAATGACTTACTGGTTGCAGTATATCAGGAATTAAAATTCTATTAATCATAATGGGCTCCTATAAGTTAAATATAAATATGGCATATTCCTTTAAAATAAAGTTTAATTTAAAAATGAATTTATAAAAGGGATTTTTTAACAATGGGTGTGGTTAGCAATCTTAGACAACTTAGGAGTATCTATAATTATTCAAAAGGTAGAGCTGCTTTAAAGGTAATAAATAGCTTAGAAAAACATTCTAAAAATTTCATAAACTTGTCTCCCTTTGTTGTGATATCCTCTAAGGGTAAAAATGGACATGCTGATGTTTCTCCACGAGGAGATAGTGTCGGGTTTGTTAAAATACAGGATGATAAAACTATTATTATCCCAGATCGATCAGGCAATAATAGGCTGGATACTCTTGAAAATATTATTTTTGATCCATCGGTTGGTACCTTATTTTTTATTCCTGGCATAAATACGGTCTTAAGAATTAATGGCAATGCATTGATAGAAGATAATTTAGAAATAAGAGCTCAATTTAAAATTAATAATAATATTCCTAAAACTTGTATAATTATCAATATTGAAGAGATTTTTATGCATTGTGCTAAGGCACTTATGAGGTCGTCATTTTGGGATCATAGTAAATATTTATCTCAGACAGAGTTTCCTACAATAAGTAAGATTATTAATGATCAATTAAACTCAGAAGATGATGAACAAAATCATGAGCAAGAAGACATAAGATATAAAAAACAAATTATAAAATTTGGTTAAAAAAATATAATTCAAAAAAAATCAATCTTCATTTGCTTTGCAACAATAATAAAAATGAATATCATATGATTATCAGTAAAATTATTAGCAGAGAAAAAAATGCCTAAAATTGTCTATTTAGATACTTTGCCCGCTCAAAATGGCTTAGACATACTTCACGATCAAAAAAAAATAGATGTTATTAAAATTAATAGTTCAGATAGTGAAGAAAAATGTTTCTCAATTTTAAGAACTGCTGATGCATACCAAGTTGGGGCAGCTAGAGATGAAGTTCCAAAATATTTACAAGTTGATAAAGAGTTTTTAAAAAAAACACCTAATTTAATCTTAGTATCCTCGTCTGGTGCAGGATATGACACAATTGATGTGCCTGCGTGCACAGATGCTGGTATCTTGGTAGTAAATCAAACAGGAGGAAACGCTGAAGGCGTTGCAGAACATGCAGTAGCTATGATTCTAAATTTATTTAAAAGAATTGGTGAATCTGATCATGCGTTAAGAAGAGGCTGGGATGAACCTAGAACTAATTTAATGGGAAGAGATCTTTTAAATAAAACAGTTGGAATAATTGGTTTAGGTAATACTGGTACCAGGGTCGCTGAAATATGTAAATTAGCATTTAACTGCGAAATATTAGCCTATGATCCATATATAAAAGATAATTTATTTGATACAAAACATGCCAGTAAAACAAAATTAA
>ERZ767114.222-NODE-222-length-37439-cov-3.256357_pt1 | contig 37439 bp, 30 predicted proteins | sample MGYA00374952_ERZ767114 | MGnify/ENA primary metagenome ERZ767114 (study PRJEB28939, sample SAMN06267156) | marine metagenome | isolation source: Columbia River Estuary | place: USA:Columbia River Estuary, USA | collected 2012-05-05 ... | reverse complement strand
CTACTCCACAATACTTTAAAGAATTGGAATCAGTTCTCCTGGAAATTAACCAGGAACTGGTTCCTTTTTTTGTTTCATCACGTGGCGCTTTAAATGGTAAAAAGTTGGTGCTCTCTTTTGAAGATGTAGGTCCTAACGAAGCGAAAGGAATAGTAAATGCATCCGTTTATCTTCCAAACAATATGCTGCCTAATCCGAAAAAGGACAATAGCTTCTACGATAAAGCCATAGAAGGGTTTACAGCAGTTAATCAAGGTGAAAATATTGGACAGATTGCTGAAATAATCGAGCAATCGGCACAGAACCTATTCCTTATTCAATCGGACAATAATCAGTATTTGATTCCGGTTGTTGAACCGTTCATTGAACGTATAGATCACAAGAAAAAATTCATTTATTTTGATTTACCCGAAGGTTTATTAGACCTTTAAATCAAGATGAAAAAGCCAATTCCTTACGATCCCAGGTCATTGCACCTGATCTATTCGTCGCTATTGCTCCTGCAACTGGTCGTGACTTCCGTGGTTCTGTACACGGCCCAAGAAAATGCAGTGATAACTTTCGATATTCAGCGCTTGACAAATACGGCTGCCCCTGTAGTTGCTGGTATAAATGCTTTCTTCGGAAAGTGGATCTGGGCGAGAGGAATGCAGCAATTGAGTACCGAAGAGGAATTAGAAGATAAGCTTCGGACCTTAACCAAGGTACATATATGGCAATGGGTTATTGTCCAATTTGCAACAATTCTCCTCCTCTCCTATACGCTTATCGAAGCCAATTTCTTTTACTTCATTTTTGCTTTGGTGAATATTATCTATTTCATCACCTTGCGACCTAAGATTTTTACTTTTAACGAAGGCATATGAATTATATGAAGCCTTTTAAAATGAAGGAGTTTGAAGTAGCGCACGACCAATGTGCTATGCGTGTAAACACAGACGGTTGTTTATTAGGTGCCTTAGCTGCTTCAAGCACAGCTGTTAATGACGTTCAACGGGTGTTGGACATAGGTACAGGTAGCGGGGTCATTGCCCTTCAACTGGCCCAACGTTTTACAGATGCTTTTGTAGATGGAATTGAAATTCATGGCCCTAGTGCGAAACAGGCGATGGATAATTTCAGGAACAGCCCTTATCATTCCAGAATGGTCTGTTATCATCAGCCTATTCAGGAATTTGAGATGAACACCTATTACGATATCATCGTTTCTAACCCGCCCTATTTCGAAGAAGGACCAACAAAAAGTGACCACGGAGTTGCTTCTGCCAGACATGCACTTACGTTAGATTTTAAGAGTTTAGTGATGAGTGTTTCTGGGCTTTTAAAGCCAAATGGTAGTTTTTGGGCTATTCTTCCTTGTGACAGAAAAGATCGCTTTCTTGACGCCGCATTGGATGAAGGATTATTTCTAAATGAGGTCATTCATATCAAACCGAAGGAAAAACGAGACGCGAATAGGTGTGTTTTCGGCTTAAGCAAGAGCAATACTGGAGATGCAAAGCATAGAACCATTACTATCTATGCCGATGACCAGTCTTATACTTCTGAAACACATGAAGTTTTAAGCCCATTCTACGATAGCCTCTAATAGCCTTTGTAGGGAATCGCTTTCTCGTGAAAATTCACATCAAAATCACTCGCTAATTCGTCTAAAATCGGATTGTACCATTGTGCAGTTATAGGCATTTGAACACCGGATTCAATGCTTTTACCCGCAAGAATAAGCTTCGTCGCAATTCCTAAAGGCAACCCCACCGTAGAAGCCATGGCCGTTTGGCTAGCACTCTTTCCTTCTACTCCCATTGAACTCTCTATCATGCCAAATTGGTCCCCATTTTTCCAACCAATTTTATGATACATTACAATCAGGTCGCGGTCCTCTTCGTTGAGCGTCCATACCTGTTTGAGTATATATTCCAAACATTGCGCGGGTGTCCCTGAGGAAAATGGAAAAACTTGATCTGAGAATAATCCCGCCCATTGAAGTTTTGTGAAAATATCGGAATCTTGAGGAATACCTAAATAATACTTTAATTTAAGTTCTACGGAGTCGTGTGGATTGTATGCTAGAAACAGATTTGTGAACTCCCTGAAGGACATTGTATCTGTCTTTTCTATAGTGTAGGAGTCGTCCGTCATCCCTAGTTTCACAAAACTGTCCCATGCCCTTGCGAACCCGGGTCGTCTTAATGTACCTCTGTAAAGCGTAGCTGCATGTTCTAGATTATAAGCTTTGCGGTATTTTAAACTATCTCTATTTGCTAAACCTTCGAATCGCCCATAGCCTTCAACATTCATAAATTCGGTACGGCGAAATACCATATGTGGTGGTATGTATTTGTACTTCCCCTCTTGCATAAATTTAACCGCTCCACCTTGACCAGCTAGAACAACGTTTCTCGGGTTCCAAGTGAATTTATATCTCCAAGGGTTATCCCCTTCAGAATCAGGGCTCAATAGGCCTCCGGTAAAACTCTCAAATAGGATAATTTCGCCACCATCACCCCGAATACCATCTAGTAATCTCGCGGCACTCATATGATCGATTCCAGGATCAAGCCCGCATTCGTTTAAGAATACTAAGCCATTTGCTCGGGCCTCATTATCCAAAGCTCGCATTTCCGGCGTTAAATAACTGGCAGTTACCAAATGCGCTTTATGCTTTATACAGGCCTTTGCTACATTTAAGTGCATGTGCGCAGGTACCATTGATATTACCAGATGAGCTTCACTCAGCGCTGAATCTAAAGCAGCGCTGTCTGTAATGTCTAGACCGCCTGCCGTGCAACGAGAATTCGTCTCGCCCAATCTCTGGATTGCTGTAGCAGCATTCCTGTCTAAAACGTTTAAATTCCAATCGTACTCATCAAGTTTTGATTTCAAATACGGAACTAAACTTTGTGTGCTTAATCCAGCACCAATAAGTATGATTTGCTTTGTCATTTGTTCATTTTGAAGTTGTTTTAAAAATAACAATAGTTATGGTATAGTTATAATAATAACAGCAAGAAGTTGCTTTGAAGGGTGTATTTTTAATCCATGAAATATCTCATTGCATTTTTCGGCGCAAGTGCCGTACTATTAGGGGCCTTAGGCGCACATACTTTAGCACCATACATGGAGGCTTCTGCCTTGAATTCTTTTAAAACGGGGGTGCTGTACCAATTGGTCCATACCATAGCACTTTTGGCTTCATCAAAAAGTGCTATTCCTAATTGGGCACGCTACAGCTGGTGTGCGGGCATTGTACTTTTTAGCTTTAGTATTTATTTACTTTCTACAGATGAGTTATTAGGAATTAATCTTAGTTTTTTAGGCCCCATTACTCCTTTAGGCGGGCTCGCTTTCGTCGCCGGATGGGGCGGAGTGGCCTTCCCTAATCGTCTTTAAATCAGTTTTTGAGGATAAAATATGGATTAGGGCGGTTAATTTTCGACAATTCGGAGGGCTCAATTCAATAGCATTTCTACTTTTGTAAAACCTATTATAGAACCAACCACTTATTGTTATGAACCACCAGGAACACCTAAGCTCCTTGAGCATAGGGCCTAAGACTATTTTTAGCAACCTTGACCCGGATGCATTAGAGCAACACAGTCTTTCAAAGAATATGGCCGTGCGTACATCACACGGAGCCATTGCGCTGAATACTGGGAAATTTACCGGAAGATCCCCTGAAGATCGTTTCATTGTTAAAGATTCATTGACAAGCGACGCCGTTTGGTGGGGCCCGATCAATAAACCCTTTGACGCTGGTAAATTTCAACAGCTCAAGAAAAAAATGTGCAATTACCTCGATGGAAAAGATGTCTATGTAAGAGATGCCTTCGCTGGCGCACATCCCGAATACCGCATAAATGTTCGAGTGATCAATGAATATCCTTGGTCAAATCAGTTCGCTTACAATATGTTCTTGCGTCCGTCTAAGGAGGAATTGGGCCAATTCAAACACGATTGGACCGTTATCAATGCGCCTGGTTTTTTAGCCGATCCTGAATTCGATGGTACGCGTCAAGAAAACTTCGCAATACTAGATTTTAAGGATAAAACCATATTGATTGGTGGCACAGGATATACCGGTGAGATTAAGAAGGGAATTTTCAGTGCTCTGAACTTCATTCTTCCTTTTGAAAAGAATGTTTTGAGCATGCATTGTTCAGCTAATGTCGGTAAAGATGGGGATACTGCGATATTCTTTGGTCTATCTGGAACAGGAAAAACTACATTGAGCGCTGACCCATTGCGTAAGTTGATCGGTGATGACGAACACGGATGGTGCAAGGACGATACCATCTTTAATTTTGAAGGTGGTTGCTATGCAAAAGTTATTGACTTAAGTCCTGAAAAAGAACCAGATATCTTCAATGCCATAAAGCCACACGCTATTCTAGAAAATGTGATTCTTAACGCAGATGGTAGTGTCAATTTTGCAGATACATCCATAACTCAAAATACGCGTGTGAGTTATCCAATAGATCACATCGAAGGTATTCAACCCGGTTCTTTGGCAGGCAACCCGAAGAATATTTTCTTTCTTACGGCCGATGCATACGGCGTGCTCCCTCCTATTTCGAAATTAACCCCGGCACAAGCGGCATACCATTTCATTAGTGGGTATACCGCCAAGGTTGCCGGTACTGAAGAAGGCGTTACCGAACCTAAAGCAGTGTTTTCAGCTTGTTTTGGGGCTCCGTTTATGCCGTTACACCCCACGGCTTATGGAGATATGCTCGCTCAAAAAATGAAAGCGGCAGACACCAATGTATGGTTGATCAATACCGGCTGGTCCGGGGGAGCATATGGAGTCGGAAAACGGATGAAATTAAGTTATACGCGCGCTATGATTACAGCGGCAATGAATGGTCATCTTGATGCTGCTAGTTATACCGAACATCCAGTGTTTGGATTAGCTATGCCTACCGCTGTCCCAGGGGTTCCCTCGCTCTTACTGAATCCAGTGTCAACGTGGAATTCTGAAGAACAATATGACAAGACCGCTTTAGTTTTAGCGCATAAGTTCATTGCTAATTTTAAAGAATTCGCTGATCAAGCCAGCGACGAAGTACGCTCTGCTGCACCCAGAGTGCATTCGAATGCGCGTTAGTGCAAAATTTGAATTGATGTGTGTGTAAAAGAGCGGCTTAACGGCCGCTCTTTTCGTTTCTCTGAAAGGGATTGCACGGATATCAACATAGCGCAGTTAAAAACTTCGGGCAAGGTCAATCTCTGAGGCACATCTATACTGCTCGTAAAGAGTATTTTAATGGAACTAATCTATGATATCTATATGGCTGCTAAAAAGAAAGCGCAAAAAACACGTAAGATCTTCGTTCTTGATACTTCCGTAATTCTTTATGACCACAATGCGATTCATTGTTTTGACGAACACGATGTGGTTTTACCCATATCCGTCCTCGAAGAATTGGACGAATTCAAAAAAGGACATGATTCTAAGAATTATGAAGCACGTGAGTTCATTAGAACACTAGATAAAATAACTGAGGGTAAAGATTTTACGAATTGGATTCCCCTGAATGGTGTTGAAACTGGTTCGATCAAGGTAATCATGGATACCAGTAGAACTGGCGTCGATGCCGAGCGAGTTTTAGGTCGAAAGATGGATCATAAAATCATTAATGCCGCTCTAAACATTCGGGAGGAAGCTCCGAATCGAAAAACAATCCTAGTGACAAAGGATATTAATCTTCGATTAAAAGCGAAAGCACTTGATCTAGCATCTGAGGATTACTTAACGGGGAAAGTGAAAGATGTTGACTCCTTATTTCGTGGAAAAGCCACGGTCGAAAATTTCAGCGCAACAACGTTGGGGAAATTATACGAGAAAAAGGCGCTCGACATTGACATCGTACTAGAAGAAAATCCAGAATTCAGCCCCTTCCCTAACACATTTTATATTCTTAAGAGTGATAATAGCAGTGGCCTCGCCTTCTATAATGTGGCGAATCAAACGTTAGACCACGTGGAGAAGCGTGGCGTTTATGGCATAAAACCTAGAAATGCCGAGCAAGCTTTTGCCATTCATGCAGTCCTTAACCCGGATATCAAATTAGTCAGTCTAACGGGAGTTGCAGGTACAGGAAAAACACTAATTGCTTTGGCGGCATCTCTTGAGCAGCGTCGCGATTTTAAGCAGGTTTATCTCGCACGGCCCATCGTGCCTTTATCTAACAAGGATCTCGGATATCTTCCAGGTGATGCAAAAGAGAAGATTAACCCATATATGCAACCGCTGTGGGATAATCTGAAATTAATTAAAAACTCTTTTAGTGATCGCGACAAGGAATACAAGCAATTGGATGAGATGGTTGAAAAAGAAAAAATCGTCATTACCCCTCTAGCTTACATTCGTGGAAGATCGCTTGCGAACATCATTTTCATAGTTGATGAAAGTCAAAACCTCACACCACACGAAGTAAAAACGATTATTACTCGAGCCGGCGACGGTACAAAATTCATTTTTACCGGGGACGTCAAACAAATTGACTCTCCTTATCTAGACGAGCAAAGTAATGGGTTAAGCTATTTAATTGATCGCGTAAAAGGTCATGATATGTATGCGCACATCACATTAGAAAAAGGTGAGCGTTCGGCATTAGCAAATTTGGCAAACGATTTGCTATAGAATTCATGTATCTAAAAATCACCAACCATGCCAAAAGCCATTCTTTACACTGCAGTAACTCTTGACGGTTACATTGCCGATACCAACGGTGGAATTGATTTCCTAGACCACCCATTATTTCGTCTTCCCGACGAAGATTATGGATACAACGTGTTCTATGAGAATATTGATGCGATTATCATGGGACACAATACCTTTGAAAAGATCAAATCATTCGAAGGTTCTTACCCCTATTCTGATAAGCATTCGGTTATACTCAGCAGTAAAGAGACGTTGGCTGATGGAGTCTCTGACGGGATTGAAGTGAATAATGATTCTGCTGAAGTTGCATTGACTAACTTAATGTCAAGGTTTGAAACAGTATGGATCGTTGGCGGAGGAGCAACAAATGCCAAACTGCATGGTGCGGGGCTCATCGACGAAATGATACTGACCTACATCCCAACTACACTGGGAGCTGGGATTCCTTTATTCAGATCGAATGAAAGCATGTCGAATTGGAAAAATATTGCGACTAAAACCTATCCGAACGGATTGGTTCAAATGCATTTAGCCAAAGCTTGATCTAAGGATTTTTTCAGAGTTTCTAAAGAACCTGAATTATCAATGAGTATTGCGCCACTATTGCGACGTTGAACGTCTGTAAGCTGATGGTCAAACCGAGCCTGAATCTCTGCATTAGACCAATCTGGATTACGTTGTTTTACACGCTGAAAACGCGTGCTTACGGGACAATCAACTAGCAACACGGTCGTGCAACTGTTATCTTCTATTTCGAGGGTAAGAGCACTTTCTTTAAAGACTACAGGCCCCTTTGCTTGCTCAAGCCAGTGTTCAAAATCTACCCGCACGGCAGGATGCACTATGGCTTCCAAAGCGCTCTTCTTTTTTGGGTACATGAAAATTTGATCAGCGAGAAACTGCCTGTTCAGCGCTCCATTATTTAAATAGACGGAGGGTCCTAAAAGATGTTCGATTTGACCACGTGCAGGTTCTTCGAGCATCAGTTCTTTAGCCCGAGTATCACTGTTGTAAACTGCAAAATCCGCTTCCAAAAGAAAACGCGCGACAGTGCTTTTACCGGACCCCATTCCACCTGTTATGCAAACAATTTTTTTCATTGTTGTGAATGTACCAAAATCTTTGGGGTATAGGACAATACTGTTACGAGCGGACTTTTCGAATCAACATCTAAGCCTACACCTTCTTCAACCGCATGAAGAGCGACGTTCACATATTGCCCCCATTCTTCTGCCTTAAGTAATGTAAATGGTCCGCTTAGCCATACATGAACATCGTGTTTACGACCATCCCATTCCACCTCGGTAGTAAATCTATCCTCTACCCATAAATCAGAATGTGCTGTAATCACTGTCTTATTTACAGATTGCGTCAGTCGAGTTCCAAACCCCTGTAGTCTAATATTTTCTCTTTTACGTCCTTTCCATTCTATTTGAGGTACATCTAATCCTATTGAACCCGAAGGAATAGCCCATTTCGGACCTGTGATTTCAATTTCTTTCGGAGAAATTGTCGGGGGTGTAATCCATCTGTAACCTTCCGGCAACTTTACACTTTGTGGATCAAAATTGATAGGTAGACTTTTAGTAATCAATGCCGAAGTAGAAAAATAAAAGGTGTCGGACTGTGCAGAAAAACTAAAATCATAATCTCCACCGAATCGCTCGACTAGAATTCTATCGATATCATCGGGTAGCATGAAGAGTCCTGTTCTATTAGAGCGAATAGAGTTCTTAGCTGAAAACGGCAACTCGAGCCCGTTGAACTGACGCATAAATAGCACACTTAGCCCTTGCGAACGCACCGTAACCTGTGTGGTTAATGTGCTGTCTTGCATCCAGTAAGAGTTAACTATGGAAGCGTCAGCAGTAAAACTCATGGTATACTGCCGCTCGATCGTTGTCGCAGAAACCGTCATAACGAACCATATCAAAGCGGCAAATACTAAGAATAGTAATGCTTCGATACGGATATGTTGCAGCAGTTTACGCATAAAAAAACCGGCTTAAGCCGGTTTCTAAATTACTTCTCAGCAGCGGAATATTGTGCACTTAGCTCTTTGCTTATTGCACTTTTTTCCAATTTTAATCTGCTGTTTTCGGATTCTAGAATGATGTAGTTCTCGGCAACTTCAAGTATTTTACCATGAATACCGCTCGTTGTCACCACGCGGCTGCCTTTTTTAACTTCGGTTCTAAATATTTTCTCTTCTTTCTGCCTTTTCATTTGTGGTCGGAAGAAGAAAAGGTACATGACCGAAACGATCATAATCAATGGCAAGAAACCCATTAGTTCGTTGCCCGCCGATGCTTGTAATATTAGATTCATCATTTGTTTTCGCTAGATAATACGGTTGATGTGATATTTAAAACCTTCGTCTGTGGGACCGCATTTGTGGTCAATGTGACACGTTTGTCTTGACGACCGGCGCGACCTTTACTATTAAAGCTCACTTTAATTACACCAGTTTCTCCTGGTGCTATGGGATTGCGAGGCCAATCAGGCACAGTACAACCGCAAGAACCTTGGGCATTGGAAATAATTAATGGCCCATCCCCTTCATTTTTAAAGGTAAACGTGTGCTCCGCAACTATGCCCTCTTGTATTTCACCAAAATCATGAAAGTCCGATTCAAAAGCAATGGTTGGTAACGCCTCCATCATTGACTCTCCAGAGGATACCTCATTAGACGATTCAATTCTACTGGTAGCGTCATTACACGCAGTAGCAAAAAACAATACCGATACTAGAAGTACTACATTTTTCATATTTATTCTTTTATTATTCAATCATTCCACGGCCGACTTTGTTCATCAAGCCTTCCTCCCGCAAATTAGCAACGATTTTATCAAGTACTCCATTGATGAACGAAGAACTTTTCGGCGTGCTGTATTCTTTCGCTAAATCTAAACACTCATTTAGACTTACCTTCACTGGAATTTCGTCAAAACCGCGCCATTCTGCAATACAGAGTTTCATCAGTAATACATCCATTTTTGCGATTCGATCGCTTTCCCAGTTTTTACTTTTTTCTTCAATACGACGGATGCTATCGTCGTTAAATTCGAAGTATTTGCGAACGAGTAACGAACCGAACAAAGCGTCACTTTCATCTTTAAAAAGCTTTGGTATAATGAGAGCTTTATCTTCTTCTTTCCAGCTGGAAAGCACTTTAGCAGTCATCATCTGAGCTGCGTCTAAATCATCACTCCATTGAGCGTGTTGATCTTCGTAGAGGTCATGAATGAACTCATTCTCTGCGATATGTTGCTGGTATATTTCGCGTAAGAATCGCTTATCACCGGCATGCGTAGGCGTTTGTGAGAAAAACTCTTCATACCGCTCGGAAGCATATATCGCCTCCCATAAATTCCGGAAATGATGAGAGTAATCGGACCAATTTACATGAGAACCTTCAATTAATACTGAAAGTGCACTGCTCTGTTCACATTTTGTAAAAAAGGAAATACTTGTAAAACGTGCAATACGGTCTAATGCAGCCTGGTCTGGTTTAGAGCGTTGAGCGATACGCTCATAATGTGCCTGAGCTTCTTTATTCAAACGTAAAAAGGCGCTAATATCCCATGCGAAGAGATCGTGAACTTCGTCAAGGGATTTATCCAAATTACGTAAAAGCACTGCTGCGCCCATATCTAAATCAGTAGATTGGGCATATAGGTGGTGCATCACCTTAATTCTGATGTGACGTCTAGTTATCATATGCGGTATAAGATTGTATACGGATGCTTCTTTTCGAGAACCGAATTCACTAAAGAGGTGTTATTTTTGTCAAACCGCATGCAAAGGACTTTTTATCTGCGGCAAATATACAGCGGTACAGACGCTCTTCAACCTATGAATGCATTAAAAAAACTAAACCCCTATTTTCTTAAGCACAAATGGCTATTGCTCACTGGCGGGGCATTCGTCATTGTATCGGTGGTTTTTAAGCTTTTTCCTGCGCTTATGATTCGTAATAGTTTCGATACCATCGCACGTGTAATCGAAGAGTACAAGAACGGTGCGGTAAGAGATGAAACAGTCCGGTGGGAATTGATTCGTTACGGCTTGTTTATAATAGCTTCCGCAATGCTACAAGGGATTTTCATGTATTTCATGCGTCAAACTATCATTGTAATGTCTCGTCACATTGAATACGACCTTAAAAATGTTGTTTTTGATCACTACCAACGGCTGACACAGCGTTTTTTCAAGAGAAATAATACCGGAGATTTGATGAACCGGATTTCTGAGGATGTCGGTAAGGTTCGAATGTATGTGGGGCCAGCTATCATGTATGCACTCAATACAGGATTTACGATTATTTTGGTCATCTCCATTATGATCAGCGTAAGTCCGAAGTTGACGCTTTTAACGCTCATTCCCCTACCCTTTTTAGCCTATTTAATCTATCGGGTTGCCAATTTGATCCAGGAACGATCACACGCAGTGCAAGCGCAGCTGTCTAACCTCAGTACGTTTGCACAAGAATCCTTCTCGGGTACACGCGTGATCAAATCGTATCACAAAACCCCTTGGTTCTTCAAGAAGTTCAAAGAGCAAGCATTAGAATACCGAAGTGTCAATGAACGATTGTTCCGCGTAAACGCAGTATTTCAACCCCTAATGATTTTCATGGTTGGACTCAGTACTTTAATTACCATTTTCGTGGGCGGTAAATTATACATGGCTGGAGAAGTTAGCGCCGGGAATATTACTGAATTCATTTACTATGTGAATTTACTAACGTGGCCCATTGCATCCATCGGATGGGTGACTGCTTTAGTACAAAGTGCTTCGGCTTCAATGGAGCGGCTTGATGAATTCTTAAATGAAACACCCGACTTTGAAGGTGGCCAATTCACTCCAACTGAATTTCAAGGTCATATCGTATTTGACAAGGTATCCTTCACGTATCCCAATAGCGGTGTACAAGCCTTAAAAGAAATTAGCTTTGAGCTTAAGTCCGGACAAAGTATAGGTATCTTAGGCAAGACAGGGGCTGGAAAAAGTACCATCGCTTCACTCATTGTTCGTCAGTATGACCCAACCTCAGGATCCATTTCTATTGATGGTGTAGATTTAAAAGAATGGAATCTACCGGCTTTAAAAGCGCACCTTGGCTGGGTACCTCAAGAAGCATTTTTATTCAGCGATACTATTGCCAATAACATTGCCTTCGGGATGGACGATACGGAATTAAATGAAGTTGTTACTGCTGCACAATCTGCGGGTGTACATGATAATATTGTTGAATTTCCTGAGGGTTACGAAACGCGTGTAGGTGAACGCGGGGTGACGCTATCAGGCGGCCAAAAACAACGGGTAAGTATTGCTAGGGCGTTGATTAAGAAGCCGGAAATCATGATATTCGATGACTGTTTGAGTGCCGTAGATACTGAAACCGAAGAGGTTATCTTAAAGAATATAAAAGCGGCTACGCAAGATGTTTCCTCGTTAATTATTGCGCATAGAATTTCCTCTGTAAAGCACTGTGATCAGATCATATGTCTTGAAGATGGACTTGTTATTGAGCGAGGTACTGCTGAGGAACTAGAACAAGCCGGTGGTCACTTTGCCGAATTGGTCGCCTTACAATTGGACCCCTCCATAGAAGAAAATTAAGAACAATCTGTTCATTACTTTTTTAGCATTTCGCAACGGGTTCGCTTACATTTGAAGTACAATGTAACGCATCTGATATGTCACGAGTAATAGCCATTGCCAATCAAAAAGGCGGTGTGGGAAAAACCACAACCGCTGTGAATCTTAGCGCCGCATTAGGCGCACTAGAAAAAAATGTTTTGTTGATTGATGCTGATCCTCAGGCGAATGCAACAAGCGGCTTGGGCTTGCAGCCTGAAGAGGCTGGCGAAGGAACGTATGAACTCATTGAAGGTGCTAAGAAAGCGGAAGAATTGGTACAAGTTACCAGTACGCCCGGGGTATCAATCATTCCAGCACATCTGGATCTTGTTGCTGTGGAGTTGGAAATTATTGACCAGCCGAAACGAGAGTTTTTCTTAGCGAAAGCATTGGAGGATGTCAGAAACACGTACGACTATATTATTATCGACTGTGCTCCTTCTCTGGGCTTGATTACGTTAAACGCACTCACTGCCGCTGATGCCGTTTTAGTCCCTATTCAGTGCGAATATTATGCATTGGAAGGGTTAGGTAAATTGCTTAATACGATCAAAAAAGTACAAGAATTACACAACGAAAACCTTGATGTAGAGGGGCTATTACTTACCATGTTTGACGGTCGATTGAGACTTTCTAATCAGGTTGCGGATGAAGTGCGTAGTCATTTCGAAGGTCTTGTCTTTGAGACGGTAATTCACAGGAATGTCAAGCTTAGTGAGGCGCCTAGCCATGGAGAGAACATTATTGCTTACGATGCAGGGAGTAAAGGCGCAGAGAATTATCTTACTTTAGCACAGGAGTTAATCGCAAAAGCAAGCTAGGAAATGGCAAAAAGAGCAATGGGAAAAGGTTTGTCAGCCATTTTAGGCGACGAAGCTGCAAAGGTAAATAAGGTTACGGATCGTGGGGCTGAGAAGCTCGTTGGCTCCGTTGCGATGATTCCTTTGAGCAGCATCACGACAAATCCATTTCAACCCCGCTCGAATTTTGATAATGATGCGTTAGTGGAACTCGCACAGAGTATCAGTGAAGTGGGTATCATTCAACCCATAACCGTTCGCAAGAATGGCATGCAATTCGAACTCATCAGCGGTGAACGTAGATTTCGGGCGTCTCAAATCGCCGGTCTAGAAGAAATTCCTGCATATGTTCGATTGGCTGACGATCGACACATGTTAGAGTTGGCCATTGTAGAGAATTTACAACGTGAGGATTTAGATCCCATAGAAATGGCCTCTTCATGCAAGCGTATGATGGATGAGCTAGGACTCACGCAACAGGAGGTTGCAATAAGACTTGGCAAGGGTCGTTCAACGGTTACAAACTTTTTGCGACTATTAAAGTTGCCCCCGCTTATCCAAGCAGGGATTCGAGATATGCAAAAAGATAAAAGAATTTCTGACGAAAATGAAGATGGTAAATCCGTGGTGCTTTTTACTATGGGCCATGCCCGTGCCTTACTTAATATACCCAATGAGGAAGACCAGTTATCCTTGTACACTCGTATAATAGAATTTGGCTTGAGCGTTCGTCAAACGGAGGCCTTCGCGAAAAAAGTAAAACAGCCAAAAGAAAGACAGCCAAAACAAAAGCAAGCAGGAGTTGTAGACTTAGAATCGCAACTTGGGGGTTATTTCGAGGCACCTGTTGCCATTCAACTCAACGGTAAGGGAAAAGGGAAGATTCAAATTTCTTTTGGTTCCGATGAGGATCTACAGCGTATAATCTCTAAGCTCAATGATTAAGACGACGCTCATAGCGTTGTTTCTCTTCTTCTCTGTTAGTTCTAAAGCACAGGTAAAGGATACTTTGATACACAGCCATAGTGCCGTAGCTGCACATAATATTAAATTGGCCACTACCCTAGCATTAATACCTGGAGCAGGCCAGATTTATAATAAGAAATACTGGAAAGCGCCATTAGTTTGGGGCGCTTTGGGTGGAGTCACTTATTACTACGTCGACTTGACTCAAGATTTCAATAATTACGAATCCGTCCTTCAACTTATCATCGATGAGCCGTCGTTACAGACTAGGATGGAATTAGAAGGTTTTGCACCAGAGTTGTTTGATGTTTTACCTGCGCCGTTTTATCAGAATTCAGTAAATGGTGTAGCTCAAGAAGCCATGGGGTATATGGAAGCATTGCGAACACAACGTGAATATGCTTTGTTCGGTCTTTTGGGGGTCTATCTATTGAATATTTTAGATGCGAATATCGATGCTCATTTGTATGATTTTGATGTAAGTGATGATTTATCCTTAAATCCTTCATTGAATACTAATCCTTTAGCCAACAGGCCGGCAGAATTGGCCCCTGGTTTCACCTTAGTTCTTGCACTTTAAATGAAAATAGCACTCATAGGTTACGGTAGAATGGGTAAAACCATTGAACGCATCGCAAAGGATCGAGGTCATACTATTGTGTACATCAATAATGACGGTAGCCTCAATGTCGAGCAAGCGAAGTTAGCTGATGTAGCGATCGAGTTTACGCAGCCCGATGCAGCCGCAGATAATATTACAGAACTATTAACCGCTGGAGTACCGGTCGTCTCCGGGACGACAGGATGGCTTGAAGCTAAAAATAAGGTCGATCAAATAGCTTCATCTCAAGCCGTTGGTTTCGTATATGCCTCTAATTTTTCACTGGGTGTAAATTTATTTTTCGCGTTCAATGAAAAATTAGCCAGCATGATGAATGAGTATAAGAATTATCAGCCTCGAATTCATGAAATTCATCACACGGGTAAGAAAGATGAACCTTCCGGCACTGCTATTACCGCGGCTGAAGGCATTTTAAAAGCGTATCCCGCCCTTGATGGATGGACCATGGATTCGGAGTCGAAAGGACTGACTATCAGTGCAGAACGTATGGACCCTTACTTTGGGACGCATATTGTTTCGTACGATAGCTCTATTGACACTATAGAATTAAAACATGAAGCGCACAGTAGAGACGGCTTTGCTTTGGGCGCGGTGATCGCCGCAGAATGGTTACCTGGTAAGAAAGGCCCTCAAAACATGAAAGATGTTTTAGGCCTTTAATTTTCACAATACACTAACTTTTCAGCAGCGAATAATTAAGTAGTTTCCCCAGATGGAGTTTATCATTTTCACCTTAGTACAAGCGCTGTGGTTCGGCGTTATATCATGGAAGTTTTATGTTGCCGCAGATCGCAAGGCCTGGGAAGCATTTATACCTGTTTACAATACCTACGTATTAGTAAAAATAGCCAACCGTCCGAAGTATTGGGTATTGTTGTATTGTATCCCCGTAGTTGGGGTTGTTATGGGTATCATTATGATTTACGAACTGCTTCACGTATTTAAGTTTCGTAAAACTTGGCAGACCGCAGCCGTTATGGGTAGTTTAGGACTCTATTTAGGTTACCTGAACTACAAAGAAAAACTCAAATACTGGGGACGCGACGATGCCTATATAAAAAAGAACTTAGGCGAGGGTGTTAACAGCATATTCTTTGCGATTGTCGTTGCAACGGTTATTCGTTCTACCACATTTGAGGCATATACCATTCCTACGAGTTCGATGGAGAAAAGTCTCATGGTCGGTGATTTCTTGTTTGTCTCTAAAATGCATTATGGCGTTCGTATACCAATGACTCAGCTCAGTCTTCCTTTAGTACACAATCGTATTCCCTTCCTGGGCACTCCATCCTATGTGAGTTGGCCGCAGATTCCTTATCTGCGTTTACCTGCTTTAGAAAAGGTAAAGGCAGGTGATCCGGTAGTCTTTAACTACCCTATGGATGCCATGCCGGTGGATAAGAAAGAAAACTACGTAAAGCGTTGCGTAGGTACTCCTGGCGATACTTTGACCATTGTGGACAGAACCGTATTTCTAAATGGCAATGCCTTTAAATTTCCTGATAACAGCTATCCGCAATTCCTATATTACATTAAGACCGATGGAACGAGCTTCAATAAAGATTGGCTAAAGAAGAAGTTTGACATCAATTATTTGACATCGGATGAGCAACGCAAGTATCCAACAGATCAAGACGTTTATCAACGCAGTCAAAACGAATACATCATGTTCCTTCAAGAGCGTCATGTGGATGTCATAAAATCATTACCCGCTGTTAAATCCCTTTGGCCGATCAGTGCAGAACGACCAGGTACGACTATAGACAGTACTTTGCCCCCTGGACTTATACAAATACAAGCGGGTCAAGCAGAAGAAATTTTATTCCCCAACCCCGATACTGGTCATGGTGAACGTCCGTACAATGATACTTGGGACAACTTTGGACCGATATACATTCCACAAGCGGGCGCGACCATTAAATTAACAGCGAAGAACCTGCATAGTTATAGAAGAGTAATCGCAGAATACGAAGGACACGATTTGAAAATCACTAAAGACAGAAAGGTCTATATCGATGGTATTGAATCAACTACGTATACATTTGAGAAAGACTATTACTGGATGATGGGAGACAACAGGCACAATTCATTAGACAGTCGCAAATGGGGTTACGTTCCTTCTGATCACATCGTAGGAAAACCGGTTTTTATATGGATGAGCTATGATAAGCATGGCGAAGGACTTTCGAAGATTCGAACAGATCGTGTATTCACCCTGGTGAATGCAAATGGCGAGCGTACCAGCTATTTCTGGTATTTCGTTGCGTTTGTAGTGCTTTATCAAATCGTTGTTACGATTAGGAGAAAGCGTAAAGCCGCCTAATGCTCGTTCTGCTTAGCACGGCCTACTTCCCCCCTATTGCATGGATGGCTTATGCTGTTCAATCAAATGGTGCTGTGCTTGAGGCAAATGAACATTTTCAAAAACAGTCCTACAGATCTAGAATGCATATTGCAGGTCCTAACGGAATACAGCGGCTTAGTGTCCCTGTAGAGCGCAAATCGAAAGAAATAAAGAGTATTCGAATCAGTTACAGCGAAAATTGGATCAAGGATCATATCAAGGCGATTGAAAGCGCTTATGCAAATGCGCCTTACTTTGAGGTGCTTTACCCCGATGTAAAGACACTTTTAAACCAACGCTTCGAAACACTTTGGGAATTAAATGCAGCAAGTATTGCATTGTTTTCACAGTGGCTTGAATTAGATCTGCTAAAGCGAGAAACTTCAGAATATGCTGTTGTTACTGGAATGAAGGACCTCAGAGGCATCCACCCAAAGACACAAACTGACATGAATTTCCCGTCATACGGACAAGTTTTTCAGCATAAAATTGGTTTTCAAAACAACTTGAGTGCCTTAGATCTGTTCTTTAACTTAGGGCGTAGCAGTTGGGATTACCTCAAAACGCTCAAATAACGATCACAGCAGCAAGAACCACAGCAACCTATGGACCTAACGTATAACAAAAATGAAGACGCCTTAAAACTCTTACTGAGTGAAGTAAAGCGTCGCGAAGCGATCTTAGCCAAAGGCGGCGGTGAGAAAAAACTTCAAAAACAACGTGATCAGGGCAAACTAACAGCACGAGAACGCGTGAAAGCGCTTGTCGATGCTAAAAAATCGTGTTTAGAGCTGGGTATTTTCGCTGGTGACGGCATGTACGAAGAATACGGTGGTTGTCCTGCAGGAGGGGTTGTTATCGTTTTAGCCTATATCAAAGGAACGCAGTGTATCATTGTTGCTAATGATGCTACTGTTAAAGCGGGGGCTTGGTTCCCAATTACTGGAAAGAAAAACTTACGTGCGCAGCAGATTGCACTTGAAAACCATACGCCCATTATCTATTTAGTAGATAGCGCAGGTGTATTCCTTCCATTACAAGATGAAATTTTTCCGGATCGTGAGCACTTTGGTCGCATATTCCGAAACAATGCGGTAATGAGTAGTTTGGGGATTCCACAAATCTCAGCCATCATGGGGAGTTGCGTAGCTGGTGGTGCCTATTTGCCCATCATGAGCGACGAAAGCTTGATTGTCAAAGGCTCTGGCAGTATTTTCCTCGCTGGATCTTATTTAGTTAAGGCGGCTATTGGAGAGTCCGTAGATAATGAGACTCTAGGCGGAGCCGATACACATTGTGATATAAGTGGCGTGACCGATTACAAATGTGAAGACGATCATGAAGCCATCACTACAATTCGGGGATTAGTCGACAAAATGGGCGCTTTTCCTAAAGCAGGCTTCGATCGTACCACTCCCCTAGCTCCTGAACATGCAACCACTGACATTTATGGCTTTGTACCTAGAGACGGGAAACCGTTTGAAAGCCTACGGATTATTGAATGTATTGTAGATAAAGAGAGTTGGCAGCCGTATAAAGAAACTTACGGACAGACTATTCTATGCGGATATGCTAGAATAGATGGATGGGCGGTAGGAATTGTGGCCAACAATAGAGCTATTGTGAAAAACGCAAAGGGTGAAATGCAATTTGGCGGTGTTATTTATTCCGATAGTGCAGATAAAGCAGCTCGTTTTGTAGCCAATTGCAATCAAAAGCGTATTCCGCTCGTTTTTCTTCAAGATGTCACTGGCTTTATGGTCGGCAGCAAGAGTGAACACGGAGGCATCATCAAAGACGGCGCGAAAATGGTCAATGCAGTTGCAAATTCTGTAGTGCCTAAATTCACGGTCATCGTTGGTAACAGCTTCGGTGCTGGAAATTACGCGATGAATGGAACGGCTTACGATCCTCGTCTGATTGTAGCTTGGCCCAATGCGAAATTAGCCGTCATGGGTGGACAGCAAGCGGCAAAGGTATTGCTCCAAATAGAGAAGTCCCGCCTAAAAGGCAGCGGAAAAGAACTTACACCAGGGGAATTAGATGCCTTACAGAAGGAGATAGAGGAACGCTATGAACGTCAAACCAGTCCCTATTATGCTGCTTCTCGATTATGGGTTGATGCAATCATCGATCCCGCGAAAACCCGGGAATGGCTCAGTTACGGTATAGAAATGTCGAATAATAATCCGGAAATGAAACGTTACAATCCGGGTGTAATACAGACCTAATGAGAAATTGGATTTTTGTTCTCCTTTTTACTACAACTACTGCTTTTGGGCAAGGATTTATACAAAAAACGGTAGAAGCGAACTATGAGGGTACGTTTGACCCGAAGTCCGTACAAACCGAAGTCCTATCTTTTCTCTACCCCACAGGTGCGCCGGTGCCCGGTGGAGACCAGTACAAAAGCTTTTTGGCGGGACAGAAAATCCTTCAGGATTACAGGAATTTCCCAACAGCGAATCAAACTACGAAAACCACCACGTCACCTGATCCGGTTGCAGGTTTCGGAACCTCAATATATCGCCTAACTCCACAAGGTAACCCCTTTGATTTCACAGGTGGAATACCCAATGATAATGCCATGGCCATCAGTAAAGATGGAATTCTCTGCGCGGCTGTGAACAGCGTTTTCTGGGCGATGGACACAAAGACTGGCGAACTCATCATGCCTTCTCCGGTAGGACTTTTCAGCTTGCAACAAATGGCGAACGGATCTAGCTTTTCAAATTATTACGATCCAAAACTTATTTACGATCCCACCGCGGATCGATTTATTCTTGTATTTCTCAAGGATAATAACGCTGCAAACAGCCGTATTATCGTTTGTTTCTCCTCCACAAATGATCCAACAGATCCGTGGAATATTTATAGTTTAACGGGCAATCCACTCAATAACAACCGCTGGACTGATTTTCCTGCAATTGCTCTTAGCGAAACGGGTTTAGTAATTACCGCCAACCTAATCATTCCAAATGTTAGTTGGCAGGTGGGTTTTGATGGTTCCGTTATTTGGCACTTAAATAAAAGTGAGGGTTTTGCCGGGGGCGACGTAGATGCCTCTATTTACACTCAAATCTCTCATAATGGGAAATTCGTCCGTAACCTCCACCCTGTTCGAGGGCACGACAACATTAGCGATCAACTCCAGTTTATTAGCAATAGAAACTTCGACCTTCAAAACGATACGATATTCTTGATCACTCTAACTGAAGGCACTTCAGATACTACTATCACCGCACAAGCCTTAAAAAGTAATCTACCCTACGGAGTGCCACCAAACGGAAAACAAAGCGATACAGACACTACAGATGCTACTAAAGGACTTCAAACCAACGATGGTCGAGTTTTGGGTGCGATACAAAAAGACGACTGGATTCAGTTTGTAAGCACTACAGCGCACGGTTCGAACGTGAATGCTGGTGTCTATCATGGGTTCATTTCGAATGCGCAAAGTGCTGCGCCTAAAGTTACAGCTCGAGTTTTTGCCCATCCAGTGCGTGATTATGGATATCCAAACATTACCTGGAGCGGTGTACACCCTAATCAAATTCAATGTTTGATTGGATTCAACTTTACTTCTATCGCTGGACACCCGGGCATGGGCGCGGTACAACTCGGTAACGATACTACCTTTTCCAATCCTATAGACCTTATTAACGGTACGACTCATGTTGATCGTCATAGCGATAGCTACGAGCGCTGGGGAGATTATTTCGCGGTTCAACCCATGTTTGATGAAAATGGGCTAATCATTCCGTCAGAAGCCTGGATGGCTGGTTTTTATGGAGACGGTGCGCAGCAAAATAGAACCTTTATTTCGCAAGTCTTTAGCACAGATACACTGGTTCCTCTCCATGCAAACGGTGGCCAATTGTATCCCAACCCCGCCTATGATCAAGACATGGTTACCATTACCTTTAATCTCGATCAGCATCAACGCGTAGAAGCGAGACTTTATGATATCAGTGGTGCCCTTATACAGGAACTCACTGGGAGAGATCTACCCGCTGGACCTGCTGAACTATATATACATCTTGGAACGTTGGCTGCCGGAAATTACATCGTACGACTCGAAGGAAATGCAGGATTCTCAAAGACGGAGCGTCTGGTCAAACTCTAAGTTAAATTGTTAATAAAGGGTGAATTTTTGTTGAAAACCCTGATTTTTCAGGATATAATTGGTATATTTATACCATTACCAAACCTAAAATTTATGTTCAACAAAGAATTACTACGTGAGCGTCCTATCACGATTATAGAAGGACTGCCGCACACGCAACTCGAAGAAGTTTCAGACACACAAGTGGAAGAGCTCTTCACCTAAACGAAATAAGGCCCGAAAGGGTCTTTTTTTTGCTCCCTACCCTACCGAACGCTTATTCTTGCGGAAGAGAAAGCTAATACCATACACGATAGATGACGTACCGATACTCACGAAGGCAATAGCTGGGTTGATTTTACCTTGAGCAGACATCATATATATACTAACTCCAAGGGACACTATAGTCATCACCAGTAGCGACCAAACAACGCTTCGTTTATCGTGCTTTCCTGCCCAATCGTAAAAGATTACAGGGGCAATGCCTATTCCCAATGCTTTGAACGTAACTACAATATCTTCTATACGTTGAAAAAAGAGCGCGATCAATAGCGCAAAGAATCCCACTCCGACGAGTGCCCAACGAATACGCTTGATTCCTGCACCTGCTGTTTCAGATTTCTTAGGAAAAAAGTCATTCGTTACATTTAAACTAAGTAAGAAGAGATAGGTATCAGAAGTACTTAAAATGGCAGCGAAAAAAGCAATTAATACTACGACTTGAAATTCTGGCGGAACGAGTTCGGTAAATGTCCGAAGTACCATCATTTCAGCATGTTCATTCGTAACACCAGTTCCTGCAGGGAACTGAGCACGTGCTATAAGTCCAACGTAAGTCAACGCAACAGTAAGTAACACATTCACTCCTGCTCCTACACCAAAGCTCTGTTTAACTACTTTTTCATTTTTCATAGCAAAGACCTTCTGCCAATAGTCCTGCGTGGCAAACGGCGTAAGTATCCCAAGAAGTAAAAAGGCAACAATATTGACAGGTCCTGCATTAAATGGGGCATACATTTCAGGAGGAACGTCACCTCCTTTTTGTAGTGTAAGTGTAACCAGTATGAGGACTAAGAATATGACTAAGAATTGGAACATATCTGTCTTCACTACGGAGCCGAAGCCGCCCACCAATAAATAGATCATAACACATAGTAACATTCCTAGTTTGGCCCAATTCACCGCGATTCCACCCAATTCATTCAATAAATTCGATCCTACCAGTAACTGCGTGCTTAATAATCCTACATACCAAACGAAAATGACGCCAATCACCCAACGTGCTGTTTTTCGTCCGTATCTGAAAACGAAATAGTCCGTGAGTGTGAAAAATTTATGTTCTATACTAAGTCTATATAGCTTTAATGCAAAAGGTATAAACAGAAGAAAACCAAGCGTATATCCAATAAATATCCAAGCCGCAGAGATACCGTAGATGTAGACAAAACTTGTATAAACCATCAAGGTAACTGCACTAACGAAAGTACCACTTAAGGTCATTAAAGAAGGAAAAAAGCCCAATGACCTTCCGCCCAAAGCAAAATCATCGACACTATCCTTCGATGTCATTCTACCAAGAATAATTCCGAGCAATGTAAATCCTACTAGAACTTCTATTAGAGTTGTTGATTCAATCATGAAATACAGTTTGGATGAAAGATAGGACAGAAAGAATAAATGTTAATCATTAGATGCGTTTAATAGTTAGGACTACCGCCTTACACATTTAGATCTGAACAGGCGGTTTATATCTGTATATTACACTAACAAAGTATTAAAAGGTATCTTGTATAGAGTACCATTGGTATTCATAACGCTTGAACAAATACATATCCTATGTCTATTAAATCAGCCCACCTGGAACACATTTTCTCCTGGCTAGAAAAAAAGACACAACTATCCTCTACGTTAAAAGCAGATATTCAAAAAATAGCGAGACTAAGACATATCGAAAAAGGTGAATTACTTTTTGAGCAGGGAAAAAATATAACGGACGTTTTTTACGTTGTGTCCGGCTGCATGCGTGCATTTCAAACTGATGAAAAGGGCAAAGAACATACGATGAGCTTCAACACACAATTCTTTTGGCTATGCGATTATAAGGGGCTTTATCTAGAATCTACGGGATCTATTTCTTCGGATGCTCTTGAAGATTCACATGTTTTAGCATTTAATATGCTGGATTTGGAGCGCCTTTATGTTAATCATCCTGAATTAGCAACTGTCGGAAGAGGGTTTCTTCAAAGACATGTTGCAACGCTCCATGATAGAATACTTGACCAGCTTAGGCTAACAGCTAAAGAGAGGTATGATTTATTTCTTAAAAAGTATGCATATGTTGAACAAATTGCGGCTAATCGTTACATCGCCTCATATCTCGGTATTACCCAACAGAGTTTAAGTAGGTTACGGGCCACCTAGGAAAGCGTTTAGCATTCTACCGCTATGCTTGGAATTTAACATTTGGTAAGTGATGTCAAACTTTTATTTCATTTTTTTGTTTAACTATTTTGACTAAACGTTAAACAATAATGATTTCACTCCGAGTAATTAAGCAATTCCTTTTGGCTTTAATGTTAGGGCTAAACTTCAGCGCAACTTCGCAGTGTAGCTACACCCTTACGCTCCTAGATTCTTACGGGGACGGATGGAATGGTAATAGCATGTATTATACAGTTTTTGGTTCCACCGCCACCACGGTGACTATGAATAGCGGTTCGACTGTTTCGTATCAAATTAGCACAGCATCAGGTGACTCCATATTTTTCGGATGGAATGGCGGTGGTTCTTATCAATCGGAATGTACCTTCACAATTACTGATAATACCACTGGCACAACCCTTTATACGTCTCCTACAGGAAATCTGTTGTCCACCACTTCGCCTCAATACAACACGGTATGCACTTTAACTTCGGGCTCTGTTCCCTGTCTTTACAGCTCACCCTATGTTGAAGCCTTCTCAGGAGCCGGGAATGGTTGGATTTCGCCCACTAGTTCATTCAATATTGGATCATTAAATGGTTGTTGGAATCGTGATAGTTATTCAACCTATAACTGGATTAAAGGTCCTTCGGTAAACTCAAGTTTTGCCTCTTTCACAGGCCCGTCCGGCGATCACACAAATGGTGGACAAGGTTACTTGTGTACCATTAACTCCTTTGGTGCGAATATCTCTGCATCCACATCTTTAATTACGCCATATATTGATTTAGCGAATGATTCAGCACCAAGGGTATCATTCTGGTACCATATGTTTGGTGCAGATATTGAGAAACTGGAAATTTCTATTGCTACAGATACGGCTGGTATATGGACGGTATTAGACTCTATATTGCCAGTTGCAGGAACCTTTATCTCTCCCAGTAGCCCTTGGCAACAGGCAGTTTATCCTATCTCTAATTATGTTGACGATACTGTCGCTTTCAAATTCACCGCATTTCGCAACAACAATGGCTCATCATTTGGCGCTTACTCTAACATAGGCTTGGATGATTTTTCGGTAGCGGAAGACACCCTTTCCTGTAGCAATCCTATAAATTTTCAGCTTGTCTCTTTGAATTTAAGCACCGCGCAAGTCGCCTGGGATACAACGGGTGCATCGGACTATGAAATTCAATGGGCTCAGGGAACAACAGCAGCCTCAGGCAGTACTGCAATAATTTCGACTAATTCTTATAACCTTACGGGTCTCGCTCCAAACACTACTTACACACTTCGCGTACGCTCGATTTGTGGAACTAACGACACCTCTGCTTGGTCATCTAATCTTACCATTACTACCTCATGCGGTTCATTTGTTGCACCGTGGGTTGAAACTTTTGAAGGCAGTGACTGGGTTGCTCCTTCAGGTTGGTTTTCCAAAGCTACACAAGGAACTTTTGGAGACTGTTTTGTAGACTCAGGTTCCATAGGTGCTTTTTGGAAGGTCGCAAGACTCCCTCAGTATAATACTGACCAGGGTCCCAATACGGACCACACCCCTACCGGCGCAGGAAAATATATTGCTGTCAATTACCAATATGGCAGCATGCCATCCAACCTCTCCGTAACTGGCCCTTGGGTTGCATTGGATTCCTTAACAAATCCTGAATTACGTTTTTGGGTGCATTCCTATTCAGGTGAAGCATCAAGCGATCCTTTTGGAAAACTGACTGCAAAGATTCAAATTCTTAATGGACAAACCGTTGCCGTTTTTGATACCTCTGGTGCATTACAGTCCGCTCAAACATCACCATGGAAAGAAGTCATAGTTTCTCTAGACCAATTCATAAATACTGGCGACACAGTTCGAGTTATATTTAGTTACAGTGCGTTTCAAACTAATGATGAACAACCCTTTGCCGTAGATGATGTTTCTATCTTAGAAGCACCATCCTGTCCGCAGCCGCGCTATCTCAAAACCTTATCAGTTAATAAAAACGATGCGAGCGTTAAATGGTCATCGGGAGGCGCCTCTAATCATCAAATTCGTTACAAAAAAGTTAACACAAGTGCTTGGACAATTATTTCATCATCTTCAACTCAGACAGTACTAAATAACTTAGATCCGAATACTAAATATCGTTGGGAAGTAAGAGACAGCTGCAGTGCCACGGATCAAAGTGCTTGGGTAAAAGGCCCAACATTTTATACAGCTTGTACCGTATTCACTGCCCCTTACACCAATAGTTTTACGAATAGTCAATGGAAGTCGCCTTCACCTTTTTTACCTTCAGGTAAAATTGGTAATTGCTTTACGCGTTTCGAAGACAATTCCGATGGCTTTTGGTGGAGCGGCGCACGCTCGGGCTATGATCATAATTCTTTCACCGGTCCTACGAGCGATCACACAGGTGGTTCAAGTGGGTACCTTTTCACTAAAGCCAGTACTACAGTTGCAGATACAGCAAAAGTTGAGTTACCCGCCGTATATCTTGGTCAACTCCAAAGTCCAGAATTCTCATTCTGGTATCACATGTACGGAGGCGCAATTCAAGGCCTAAAGGTTTATGTAAGAAAATCAGGTGGTAATGATACACTCATTGCCAACTTCAATGGCCAGCAATCAACAAGTTCAAACAACTTTGCCTGGCTCAAAAAAACCTGTTCGTTAAGTTCTTTCCAAGGAGATACTGTTATTGTAAGTTTTGAAGCCTACAAAAATACTGGATCAAATATCTTCTACACTGTAGCTTCTGCTATTGCAATTGATGACATAGCCTTTGAAGGAACAAGTACATGTCCTGCTCCCTCTTTATTATCAGCGAGTAATATTGGTACAAACACTGCTGAAATCAGTTGGCAGGGAACCTCAAATGTTAGCATTGTTGAATATGACACAGTAGGCTTTGCTTTGGGTACAGGACAAATTATTAATCCTGCCTCCTCACCTTTTACTTTGACCGGGCTGCTGCCCAATACCACCTATGCTGTTTTCGTGAAAGACAGTTGTGCAGCTAATTTGGTTAGCTCGAACGCCACCATTAATTTCACAACAAGCCCATGCCCTTCAGTTACAGCTCAAGGAACTACCACCTTAAACAGCACAACTGTAACTGCTCTGAATACCGGGTCATTAAACGACTCCATTTTATGGAATTGGGGTGATGGTAATTCGTCGTTAGGAAATTCTGTTTCTTATTCTTATTCGACACCTGGCATATATAACGTTCAGCAAATTGCTTACAATGATTGCGGTAATAGCGATACGTTGTCGACAACATTGACCATTTGCGGGGCAGTTGTAGCAAATTTCAGCTTATCAGGTCAAGGCTCTACCAGACTATTTAGCTCAAATGCTTCTGTCGGGGTAGCCCTAAGCTATGCTTGGAATTTCGGTGATGGTTCAAGCAGTACTAACGCCAATCCAAGCCATACCTACGCTTCTGCGGGGTCTTATACGGTTACTCTCACAGTCACTGATGCCTGTGGGACAGTCGATGTAACCACTAGCGCAATAGACATTTGTCAAACCGTTATCCCAAACTTTACCAATACTTTCTCGGGCTCAACCTTCACATTTACAGCACAACCTGCAGGCTTGAGTAACTATATCTGGAATTTTGGCGACGGCTCTACAGGCAGCGGCTTAAACGTTACCCACACTTATTCTACCATCGGTACCTATTATGTAACCCTCAATTGCACTGATACCTGCGGCGGTTCATATTCTGTATTAGATACAGTTTCTACATGTCCTGCATTAAATGCTAACTTTAATTTTAATATCGCATCGTCAGGTTCAAATGGAATGCTGGTCCAATTCTTTGCTAATGTATCCGGTAGCCTAGGGCTAATATGGGATTGGGGCGATGGCTCACAAACCGTTACTCAAGCTGCTAGTATTTCTCACCAATACGCCACTGTAAACCTTAATTACACCATTACTTTAAAAGCGTATAACGAATGTGGTGATACAGTAGAGGTAATGAAAAGTCTCAATGAAGTAGGACTTCCCGAACAGAGCGTTTTGAAATTTAAAACCTACCCTAACCCTGTTTCAGGATCATTGACGATAGAGTTTACAAGGCCCTTAAACGGCACTTATTATCTCTTTGATGTGACTGGGAGGTTAGTTCGAAGCGAACGTTTCGCAAAGAGTAATCTTGTATCTTTTCCAACGTCAGATTTATCACGCGGGTCTTATATATTGAAAATTGAAAGTGACCAAAGAGTTGAAAATTCAATAATCTTCAAACAATAGAACTAGCCATTAACGAATCAATGTTTTAATATCACCTTTATTCTTCTTTAGAACTGAGATGTTATAGGCTTCTACCGCTTTTTCTATTCTCCTTTTTCGAATAGATTCCCGCACTGCTATAGCCGGTCCAGTAATAACTACAATCGGGTATACCGGTACTGTAACAACTCCCCAAAACGTATTCCATCCTCGGATTCTTTGTGCGGCCGCAAAGTGTCTGTACGCAGTGAAGTTTTGGTTCATAGCTATTAGTTTCGCCTCCTTCACAGAGAGCGTATCATTGCGATAGATCACACCTTTTCTTTTGTAGGCGCGCATCTGATCTATTTTTTGGATGCTAGCATCAAATGCTATTGTATTTGTATTGGATTCGAAGCTTGAATCACTGGTTCCGTATGAGTTAGCGATCTCTGAAATTTGTGATGAATCGAGATCATTTGGGATACTTGTCCAAGTCGTAGATTCCATTCTAGCACTATCTAGGACATTAGTATCGATCTCCTGCGTCGATTCAGTAGGCAACAGCGGAGGTTCTTCATTAACTACATCCTCTTCTTTAACTGCAATAACCCCTATTGTTGATATTGATTCATTGGTATTCTCAGGGTTGAGATCACTCGACCTTCGCTTCGTAGTTTTTGGAAGATCTCCTCCATTCCTACGAATAAAGTTTCTCAAGTTTCTTAACTCTTCTTCAGTCAACTCCCAATCAATTTTCTTTGGATACGCATAAAAACATGCCAAATAATCATCTTCGTATTTAAAGTTTAATTGGTAATCGTCATATAAAACGGATAATTCATGAAACTGGGCCGGTCTTATGGGTCGAACGATGCGAGCTTCTTTGTACAACGTCGAAGTTATCTGCCCGTAAACCGTATTATTACTAACTAATTCTTGTGCGCTCGCCGTTATGCTGGAAAGTAGAATAAAAATGTAATACCGTGCCTTCATCTCGGATTCTGTTTACGTCAAATCTACTTACTTACTGAAGTGTATCGCATGTCTATTATTCTCAAAAAGTAACCATCCGATTATATAGCATAACTATTTTACATCCTCTTTCATTGATGTATTTCATTTATGAGACTAGTGAAGCTACACTAATACCATTTGATCATTCGTATAACAAAAAATCCCCTTCACTACTAGAGTAATGAAAGGGATAAATTAATATTGACAATATCTGCCTAAATAGCTTATTTCAAATCCTCGTTTAAAAGCATCGGAGCAGATCCATCAGTGAAAATCAGTTTAGCATTGGGCGAATTGGATAAATTCTCAAAAACCTCTAAACTTCTCCACTTAATGATCTCTTCAGTAAGTCCTTCCGCTAGAATCTTCTGCGCGTCTCTGGTACCTTCTGCTTCAATCTTTTTACGCTTCGCTTCCAAACGTTCTTGTTCGAGCTCAAATTCCATACGTTGAGCAATCTGCTCTGCCTCCAATTTACTCTCAATGGCATCATACAACCCTGGAGGTAACTTAATACTCTTCATCAGAACCGATTCTATTACAAACCCACGATCAATTAACAGACTATCCATATGATTACTAATAGCCATCTCAATCTCGGCTCTTTGACCACTGTGCATGTCTTTCGCCATATATCGTGAACAAACATTAGCTGCTGCAGATCTAAATACACTGAGGATCATGACCTGCTCATAATTCTCACCAACTGTTTGTATTACGTTTGGTGCTTGAATGGCCTCGATGTGATATAATATTGAAATTTCCGCCAATACATTCAATCCCTCTTTAGAAGGAAGGTACAAAGGGACCTCTAGGTTTACAGTCCTCGTCGGAACCGTAATGACTCGGGTGATGAGCGGGTTCACCCCTACTATACCCGGTTGAATAACTTTATTACTGAGTTTACCGAGTTTATTTTTTACACCTACGGTTCCTGGAGCAACTACTACGCACGATGTGAGAAGCGCCGCCATTAATGCGAATGTGACTGATTTCAATTTCATTACAACTGAGTTTTAGAGTATAAATTAAAAACAAATATTGTGCCAATCACGAACTAGGTTACTCGTTGTGCTGCCTTATTTGTTGAGAATGCACTGCTCCCCCTAATTTAACAAAAAAAGGCCCCCAATTTCTTGGAAGCCTTGCTATTATTGAGTCGGGATGACAAGACTTGAACTTGCGACCTCACGCCCCCCAGACGTGCACTCTACCACCTGAGCTACATCCCGAATTGGGGTCAAATATAGTGCGAAATTCAGTTTAGGTTAATGCCTAATGTCGTACAAAGTCTAGCACTATCTTTGACCATTCTTCATCACCAATATCCCAACGTAAACCGTGTCCAGCTCCCTCATATATGGCTTCTTGATAATATGTCCCGTTATGCTTTTGCATGGCAGCTTCTGCCGTTGCTATTGGTGCGACAAGATCTTCTGTGCCGTGCATCCAGAGCAATTCGCCGGTATAGTCTTCCATGTTTTGACCAATATCAAACTTATAGTTTGTTAGCATTGACGCCGGTAGACTCAGTCCTGTAGCATTTTGCATGATAACGTTCGCTGTACTTTGGGGAACTTCCATGACCAATTTTTGAACTGGAATTCTTGATCCACCAGCCGCAGCGGATCCGGCGGGAAGTGAACCTAAAGAACTGGCCACCAATACCATACGATCACTAGTAAGACCTTGTGTTTGCAAAAAGGCAAGTACCGCATCATAATCAGCCGCCATAGACTCTACACCTGTACTACGACCAGTACTCTTGCCAAAACCTCGGTAATCATACATCATAAATCCAAAATGATGGGATCCGCCAAGATTTGCGAATAACCCTGCAGTTTCCCAGAAATTATCCATAGAGCTTGCGTTCCCATGCAAATAAAAAATGATGGTATCCGTGGCAATTTGAGCAAGATCACCAACATACAGGGCATAGACAGTATCATTATCGGATTGGAAATCCATTAAATGAATCTTAGTTTCGTCTACATGGTATTGTGGATCCAACAATTCATTTTTGAAGTCGTACGTCCCATCGCCACCGGCAAAGAGGGCTGCACTTATATCCATACAAGATTGAAGTAGAATGCTGGTGATTACAAGTGTAAATAATATTCTCATGTCTAGAAATTAATGGCAATTCCCCAATACATTCCTCTACCTCCAAGACCAGAGGTACTAGGGATATAATTTTGTGGAATTTGTAGTTCACGCGTTGGGTTTAATATTTTATATTCTAACTGGGCTTCGAACCATTTAAAACGTAAACGGTAGCCCGCACTGACGGAAGGTGCTAATAGTTGCCCGCGGCCGAAATCGGTCAAAAACCACGTAGGATCTAACCATGTATTGACAGATGCATTTAAAATGTGCGGTCCATTTTCAAAATATGCATTCGCACCCGCTTCTGGATAGAATCGAAAGGCATAATCGCGCGTACTGAGAAAAGATTGTGCACCGAAGCTGTACGAAATCCCTGGCCTAAATCCTTCCTGGGGAAGAAGTGCTGCCACGCTTCCGCCTTCAAGTTGCACTGCTCCTAAAAAAAGACTTGAAAATTGAATACCTCCGTAATTCGTTTTCGTAGCGGATACCCCTTTTGCCGCATAGGCACCAAGCACCGGTAAGAACCCATCATTTATCTGGGGGCGACCTTGTGTCACACCTATTTGCCAGTGCCCTTCCTCTAGGGGAACTATCACTTTAGTTGGCGTACAACTAGCAACTAAAACTAAGGTGCCAAGCACCGCGAAAAATTTGATTTTCATCATCGTTTATAACTCATTAAAAAACTCTATCCGTGAATAGGGTCATGTGATAAATAATTGGACCAATTCACCCTACATTTGGGATTCTAAACAAACAGATAATGGAACAACACGATTGTATCATCATTGGTTCAGGCCCTGCTGGATATACGGCCGCAATATACGCTGCTCGTGCAGACTTAAATCCCATCATGTACATGGGTCTTCAACCTGGTGGACAACTGACTACAACCACTGAAGTCGATAACTTCCCTGGCTATCCAAAAGGTACTGACGGTAACGCGATGATGGAAGATTTAAAGAATCAGGCGGAGCGATTTGGAACAGAGGTGCGCTTCGGATTGGTTACTAAAACTGAATTAGCGACAGTAGTAGGTGGTTACCATACATTGACCATTGACGATAGTCTTCAAGTTCAAGCAAAAACTATAATCATATCAACAGGAGCTTCAGCGAAATACCTGGGCCTTCCAGCTGAGGAAAAATATATGGGCTTTGGTGTAAGTGCCTGCGCAGTCTGTGATGGATTCTTCTACAAAGGACAGGAAGTTGTTGTCGTGGGCGCTGGAGATACTGCGGCAGAGGAGGCAACTTATCTAGCTAAGCTATGTCCAAAAGTTACTATGCTTGTCCGTAAAGACAGCATGCGAGCGTCAAAAGCCATGCAGAACCGTGTGATGGCAACACCCAACATTGAAGTACTTTGGAATACTGAAACCGTGGATCTTGAAGGAGACGATAAAGGACTCACAGGTGTTCGAGTGAAAAACAACAAGACTGGTGACGAGCACAGCATTGCTGCAACAGGTTTCTTTGTTGCTATCGGTCACAAACCTAATACGGATATTTTCAAAGGTCAGATAGACATGGATGAAACCGGATATATTCATACGAAGCCGGACTCAACTGAAACGAATCTACCAGGCGTATTCTGTTCAGGAGATGCTCAGGATAAGATATACCGTCAAGCAATTACCGCTGCAGGTACAGGGTGTATGGCTGCGTTAGAAAGTGAGCGATATCTCAGTGCTTTAGGTCACTAAATCCTTAGACTAATTCAAAAAAAATCCGGCCTTGGAAGGCCGGATTTTTTTATGCTTACAATCCAAAATACCCTTTTGCTATAAAGTATGGCAACAAGAGATATAGGAATCCATCTCTGATTAAATAAAATATGAAAATGGCAATTACAGCACGCCATCCTAGCATTTTTAATCCGGCTTTAAAACCATTTTCTTTAAAAACCTGCACCCATTTTTGAATGAATCCAGGAGTAATCTTTTGTCTAAACCCCAAAGCCTTTATACTACATTTTTTTTTATAACATGTAACTTTACTTCAAGTTCAAACCTTAGACGATATAAGCCGGATTCTGTCCCCTTGCGGGTCCTTATCATTTATCTAGGCGTATCCTCACGAATACGCTCCATCTGCCTACCCCTCGTGCAGTAAACTCCAAGCGGGTCGCCTGGTCCATAAGGAACACGATATACATGACATTTCAGCGTATGAGGTTTACCGTGCCAATCCAGTCACCTGAATCGCGGTGGGCTCTTACCCCACCCTTTCACCCTTACCCGAAGGCGGTTTACTCTCTGTTGCACTAGCTGTCCACGCAGAGCGTGGCCTTCCTGTTAGGAAGCATACTACCCTATGCTGTCCGGACTTTCCTCTTCTTGCGAAGCGATAAGGCTCGTCTAATGTTTAAACTTAAAATATAAAGAACGGTTGCAAAGTTACTGCAGACGATTCACAATACGAACTTCAGTTGCACCATATCCACCTTCGCTGAAATCTGCGAAATAATACTCGCAGCCTCCCATCTTACTAAGCAGTTCCTGAACTTCTCCTTGCAATCGGCCAGATCCTTTTCCGTGTATGATCAATACTTTGGAAATTCCGCGTCTTCGCGCTTCGCGAACGGTGGCACTTGCTTTGTCTAATTGATGATTCAAAATCTCATAGCGCGTCATCCCTTGAGTGGATTCAAGTAGTTCGTGAGAATGTAGGTCAATAGATAATCGGTCAATCTGCTGCGCCGCAGGGGCCGATTTTTCCCGGCGTTTATCCTTACGCTCAACTGCCCCTACCTGCCATTCAACAACTGGCAACAGTTCGCGAGCGTCGTGTGCATTTTCAAAACCAAAGTCATCGAATACATATACAATATCACCATCGATGCGGCACACTTTGGCCGTTCCACCAGCATCCTTAAACTTTACAATTTGACCTATTTCGAACATCATAGAAAATAAAAACCCCGGCCTTTCGGCCAGGGTTTAAAGGTATCGCTTATAGCTATGAAAACTACTCTACCGTGATACGTTCTGTAAGAACACCTTCATCAGTGGTAAACTTGATGAAGTATACACCAGCCGACTCATTGCTGAGATCGAACTGGTTATTGTATAATCCGTTTACTGTAACTACTTCATTCGAGATCACCTGTCCTACCATATTCACGATGCTGATTTCAACGTCTGTAGCAGATGCTGTTGCAAATTCTACGTTGAATAGACCGCGAGTTGGATTCGGATAGATTTTCAAAGTACCGTTCATGAAGTCTTCGTCAACACTGATCTGGTTCACATCGAATGTGAATGTAGCAGTATCAGAAGAACATGGACCGAACGCGATAACAGTTACTGTCTCACCTGCGTTGTTCGCATTGAAGGTAACTGTACCTGAAGTATCGTTTGAAGATGTTCCATTAGAGAACTCAACATAGATACTATCCGCACCTGAAGTACCAGAAGTACTCCAGTTCGCCATCCAATCCGTTGCACTGATAGTCGCATTCGCTGTATCCACTGAGATTGCAGCTACTGCATCAGGGTGAATGCCTACAATGAATGTAGAATCCTCGCGCTCACATCCACCTACTGTTACTACCCAATCGTAGAAGAAGTAGTGGTAGTTGTTAAGTGTTCCTTGGGTAACACTCACCTCCCCACCGGATGTAGAGTAAGGATAGCCACTCACGCCGAACTCACGGTATAAACCTCCAGTAGTTGAGGAAACCCCCACCATACGGTACGATCCAGGTGTTACAGTTGCGCCCAAATAAACTTGCTCCGCCGTATTACCCGTTGCTGTGGTGCTCACTGAGCCTGTCCATACAGAAGCGCCTGTCGCGATGTCCTGAATAGCGACGTTAGTTGTACCTGCCGCATTCGGGTAAAGTGTAACAGAATCGATAATGGCCGATTTAGTTACCGAGAATAATACCCCAACTGTTCCGAAGAAGTTATAGTTACCACCTCCGGTACCAATTCCTCTGGCATTACCTGTTGTATCGGCATAAGAAACTGCACTTACGGTTATCGTGGTATCGGTAGTAATGTTCGACAAAGTCAACGATGAATCCGCTGCAATGACGCCAAGCGTATCGTTTCCTGCAGTCCACATTACATTGCCTTGTGTTGGAATTGTCACCGAAAGGGTGATATCATCTCCCGCACAAACGAAGTCAGGGTATACCGGTGATACTTGTTGCGCATCACTTACCTCCACCGTCGTTGTTAACGTATCATTGTTTGAACGACCGTCGTTCGCAAGCTGCGTGTAAGCAGTTACTGAATAAAGACCACCAACATAATTACTGACGTAACCCAATTCAATAGTATCCTTTCCTCCAAAAGGAATACCTAGATTGGTTGGAGTCGCAGTAATTGTAGCACCGAAGATGTCTACACTAACAGACAGCGAGTCTAATGTATTTTGACCGTAATTCGCAATTTCAACACTAACTAATAAGCTATCACTACCACAGATTCCGTCCGCAGGTCCTAATAGCGCAGTAAGCGCAGCATCATCCCCTTCTACATCGTACTCATCAGCACCGATATCGACAGTTGTTGATCCTGACATAGGACGAGTATCACCGTCAATATCAACAGTAACGCCGATGCTGTTATCTCCCTTGTCATTCGCTAATGGGCCAAAGACATGAAGATCACCAGGTCCTGCAAAAATTGGATCACCAACTCTAGAATTTACATTCATCGTTGTATCAACCGCAACTAGTGAGGCAGAATCGGTTGGGTAATACGTAGAACCATTGTAGATATAGCCTAAATACGTACCCATACTGTAGTATAAGTTGTAGTCTTTAGTCGCGGTTGAGTAGTACGAATACAATGCATAGTTTCCTCCTTGGAAAATATTATTCCGGATATCAACTGTGTTTGCGTTGTAGTAATCGTAAATACCATAGTAACTACCTACAGCTGTATTGTGATAAATATCAAGGTTTGCACCGTAGTAAATACGCATCCCGTAGTAACCATCGCTGAACATGTTGTTCGTGATTTCACTATCAAAGGCTGCCAAGGTTGATGTATTCAAGTAATATGCTAATAACGAGTAATAGCTGCTTGAATGGTTACCAGTAAACTTCACACCGTCAATATTGTAGAGATACCCCGTGTAATTGTAAGTATTACTAAAGTTATGGATGGTGTTACCTGTGATTTCAAAGTTACGAGCGTAATAGATGTATAATCCGTAGTAGTACGCATCTGTAATCTCATTGTCTGAAATAACTACATCGTGATTGGCACCAAGATTAGCCGAAGAACTATAGAATGCAATACTGAAATAACCTCCTTTTAAGACATTATTACTAATTGTAATGTATTCTTCTCCAGACGTTGCAGACGAATAGGATGTTGGAGACGATGAGGCCACAATTGCAATATTACTTGTTGAAGCAGCATTCGATGTTTCGATGGTGTTTCCTGTAATATTAATGTAGCTCGTTCCGTTTAAACGTACTGCAAAACCAGAAGAGGCACTTATGTAAAGATCTTCTAGGTTAACGTAAGATGCACCTTCGAGAACTATCGAACTCAAGGTATCATTTACAGATGAACTTCCTTTGAATGTGATGGTGTTTGTTGCGCTAGCACCATTCACCTCACTAATAGGTGAAGAAGCAAAGAACGATCCTGACTGGAATTCGAAGGTCACTGCACCCGCGATACCACAAACGTTCAACGTGCTGATAACACTATCTAAGGTTGCAAAATCGCCAGTTGGACCTACAGAGTATGTACCTGCTACGAGTGGACCTGTACATTCCGTCTGGAACATGAATGGACCCTCCCAAGTGTTGTTACAACAGTTTTGCACGTAAAATTCATAGCTCGTGTTCGGATTCAATCCAGTTAAACTATAAGGTGCTGTAACATTGGTATCAAGCGTTCCTGATAATGCACCAACACCTGTCCCTTGAATAAATCCTGCTGGACCGTATTCAACATTGAAACAGTTGGCTCCCGTGTAATCCCAAGTTAAATCAGCAGATGAACTAGTAACATTACTAGCCATTTGATTGTAGTTGATACATGCCGGGATTGCTTCAATCTCAACACTGTCTAAATAAACGTAGTCATACGTAGACGGTTTGCCGTAGAATCTGAAACCTACTCTCTTATCTCCTGCTTGTACCGCACTTGAATCCAGGTAAACTTGGAATTGCTGGTACGACGTGTTACCGTTTAATGAGATGTTTTGTACTGTACGTGCAGTCTCATAGTTACCCATTGCGTCTGTCATTACAACATCAAAACCACCTGGGTATGAAGTCGAACTGGAGCGCGCCCAGAACTTAACCATTAATCCACCTTGATCGATATCTTCTATCATTGGTGCACTAACCACATTAGTATCTTGGCCACCAGTGTACATGTATGCTCTTAAAGAATAGCTACCAGAATAAGCATAGAAGGAATAACCATATGCCATCGTGTAAGATATACCGCCATCGGTGTCGTATACCCAACAGCTCGGTAAGTTGGGATTTGAAGCATTACCGGAGTAGCCTGGAGCATTTTCAAAACCATCCGCCCAAGGAGCAGTA